>Ga0247727_10006822_pt1 | contig 22176 bp, 19 predicted proteins | sample WisWelCaveWW1625_FD_202498 | JGI IMG/M metagenome (GOLD analysis project Ga0247727, IMG submission 202498) | Biofilm microbial communities from Wishing Well Cave, Virginia, United States - WW16-25 | ecosystem: Environmental > Aquatic > Deep subsurface > Groundwater > Cave microbial mat | place...
ACCTTTCGGATTTGAACCATGAATTGCACTTGGCGGTGCGACGGATGCGTTCCCGATCTGAGGTGCTCATCTCTTGCTTCGCTCAGGCTCAACTAAAAGTTTAGTTATTTATGCAAAGGTCTGTAGAAAGGAGGTGCAACGATGGCCCGATAGCAGGGTTACTCCGTGAGTTGGTTACATGACACCCGAAAGATACGGTGTCTTAGCAAAGGCTAGAAAGGAGCCATATCATGAAAACCATAATCAAGCTACTCGTTGTCCTGACCTTGACGTTGGCAGTCTTCAGTCTGCCTACAACCGCCTGGGCAGGAGAGGTCTTCAGCTTCAAGGGTAAGAGCGCCGGTGCCTTCTTCTCTAGTACTGACCCATCAGGGTGCATTATCACCGACGCGTTCGTCTTCGCTAGTGAGGACACCTTTCAAAACCCGCCGGGTCCAGGGAACTCGTCGTCAGGGGCCAGCCTCTTTATCGCCCAGTTTAACGTCTGTACGTCTACACAACTGCTCGCGGCCAGCGGCTTCGCCTCGTTGGCAGACCCAGATTTCCAGGTCCTCGGCAAACTCAACTCGGCCACGTTGAACGCTACGGTTAACGTCTTTGACTTCGTGTCCAGCTCCTCCTTCAACGTGGACGTAGACCTGACCTGGACAGGCACAGGCCCCCTCAGCCGTCAAAACAGCCACTTCCACTTCCAGTCGCTGGGCTGTAACGCCAGCGGCCACTCCAACAGCACTTCCCGATCTGCTGAAGCTTCAGGCAGCGTATCTGACGGGGCGACGAATTTCACTCCGGTGCCGTCTCTGGGGGCCAGCCTCAGTTCGGCCAAGAGCGGCAACGTGTTCATCGGTTGCGGGTTTTAGTATGGGTTAACACGGCTCAACGAGGCACATAGCATCCTTGCGGTGCCGTTCCACACATGAGTTTATGGGCGGGGCACTGGAGCCCCGCCTCCCTGTCGAGGCACGGCGGGAGTTAAACGTTGTTCAACGTCCGTTGTTGCGTATCCACGCACGAAGGCGCGAGAGCGAGTTTCGAGTAAGCGACAGCTAGGCAAATACGCCGAGTTGATGCCGATTGAGGAGAGCGAGTCGGTGCTCAGCACAGAGGTCGCAACTCCTGCGTTGATTAACCCTGTGCTGGTTTCCTAGCCGCGCTTTCAACCGTTGGAATGTATAGGATGTTATAGAGCATCCTATCCGAGCATCCAGAAAGGAGAATAAATCATGTCAACCGAACAGAACAAAGCAGTCACGCGCCGCTACTTTGAGGAACTCTGGACTCAGAACAACCTGGCCGTGATTGACGAGATCATTGCGCCGGATGTCGCCGGGCACGTCGCGGGACAAACTTTCCGCGGCGCCGATACGTTGAGACAGCGCGCTAGAAACCTGCGCGCGATCTACTCCGATGTGCGTTTTACCGTCGAAGATCAGATTGCCGAAGGTGATAAAGCACTGGTGCGCTGGACGTTTCGCGGGAAACATACCGGCGAATACATGGGCGCCAAGCCGACCGGCAAAGAGGTCGTTGCCACAGGGATGAATCTCTTTCGTCTCGCCAGCGGCCGGATCGAAGAGATTTGGGTCGAGTCGGACGATCTCGGCGAACTGCAACAATTGGGTGTAGTCACGCTGCCCAAGTAGAGAAAGTATGAGGGCGATAGGAAAGCGGATTCTATCGGGCGTATTGGGCGTCGTCCGGCGACCAGGTTGATTCTGGAAAGTTCGCGTTTGATGGGACGCAACTCAAATGGGAGACGGCCACCGACAGTTGTTCAAGAACGCCGACGGGCAGCTACGAAGTTCACGTCACCAAACAAGAAGACCGGCCCATCCGATTCAGATTTACTCGAATCGACGATGTGTGTAGTGATCGGGTGGAACTTCTGGATGGAACAACGTTTCGCCTGGCTCAACCGTAAGCCGACGCCGTGCTGGCCCGCCTCATTGCCGAACTCATGTCGTTCGGCGATAGGCGCTTGGGAGCGGACTACAGCAATGAGCTTCTCAAATCGGTCGCCGACCTCACGATCTAGGCAGACTACCCAGAGACATAACAGAACCAGAGGAGGAAACTATGCGCACACGAGTAATAACCATTGCCACAGTCGTGGCTATCATGCTATTCGTAGCCGCAACAGTCGGCGCGATCACCTACGGCGAGCCAGACGGGAATGGACATCCGAACGTCGGAGCGCTTTTCTTCAAGAGGGACGGTGTTATGCGGTTTCGCTGCTCAGGAACCCTGATTGCTCCCGCCGTCTTCTTGACGGCCTCCCACTGCACGGTGCCCCTCGAGCAACAAGGAATCACACAGTTCTGGGTCACCTTCGATTCGACGTTCGACCGCGATAATGGAACCTTCATCCCGGGTACGGCGCACTCACACCCTGGATTCGGTTTCTCCGGTCCCGGAGGGTTCTCCGATCCTCATGACATCGCCGTCATCGTGCTTGATGAACCCGCAGCTGACATATATCCGGGAATAGAACTCGCATCCCTTCCGACAGCCGGTCTCTTTGACCAAATGGCTGAGAAGAACGGTCTCAAAGGCCAGCAGTTCACGGCGGTCGGCTACGGAGCGCTTGAACCATCGATCGGCGGCGGTCCGCCGACGTTCCAGCTCACTGGCGAACGTCGAGTCGCTGTCTCCTCGTTCAACGCTCTTAACAAAGCCTGGCTTCGACTGTCACAGAACAATGCGACGGGTGATGGCGGCACCTGCTTCGGGGACTCGGGCGGCCCGAACTTTCTCGGTGCGGCCGGTAGTGAAACCCAAATCATCGCAGGAATCACGGTGACAGGTGACGCCATGTGCTTGGCAACCAACGTCATCTATCGGCTCGATACAACAGCGGCGCGGGCATTCCTTAGCCAATTCGTTGAGTTGCCGTAACCAAAGCAACTGGTGAAAGCAGTCGTCACTGGGGAGCATATAGTGCGCCCCCAGTGACGGTCTGCCCCGTCGCTCCAGCCGACCGGACTATCGCGGGCATCATGATGTCGCAGACGTCTGCTGAAAAGCTGATGCGCGCTATCGGCAACTCTCTAGCCGCCAAGCATCCAACAGATACTTGGCGGCTTTTACGTTATAATCCCGCGCCGTGAACCAGCGCGCATTGAAAATTGTCAGCGCCGCCCTGCTCGGCATTGCTATTCTACTCTTTCTCGGCTACTTCCTCATCTACCTTCGCTACACCGCCGCCCTGCTCCAGTTCCCGTTCGACTACGATCAGGGCGAGGGGTTCGAGCTGAACGACTCGGTGTTGATGGCGCGCGGCGAGTGGCCCTACCGAAGCAACGAAGTCTTTCCGTTCTACGCCTCCAACTATCCGCCGCTTTACCACGTTCTGCTGGTGCCGTTCGTGTGGATTTTTGGCCCGGCTTACTGGTACGGGCGGCTGGCGGCGTTTCTCACCACGCTCGTCACCGCCTCGGCCATCGGCTATGCTGTATACCGCGCCAGCAGTGACAAGCCGATCAGCCTGCTCGCCGGGCTGGCCTTCCTCGCGTCGAACTACGTTTATCACATCGGCCCGCTCTTCCGCCAGCACATCGTCATGGTGATGTTCGAGACGCTGGCGATCCTGATTCTTGCGCCGCTAAGCCGTCAGACTTCCGAAGCGCTTCGCGAGACTTCGGAAGTCTCTCGACTCTTCTGGGGCCTGCTCTGCCTGCTGGCCGCCGGGTACACAAAGCAATTGGCCTATGCCACAGTGGCGGTTGCCCTGTTGTTCGTTTTGGGCCGGGGGTTGAAAAGAGGTCTGGCCGCCTCGGTTGCTTTCACGGCAGTGGCGGTCGCCCTGTTCGGCCTCATCAACCTTGCCACCGGCGGCCAGTGGTGGGTCAACATCATCCTCGCCAACATCAACGAATTCATCCCCGGCCAGGCGGAAGGCCTCTATCGTCAGTGGTACGACTTACACCTCGTTTTGATCTGGCTCGCGGTCGCCTGGGTTGTGTTGGAGTTGGCCCGTCGCCGTCTGCCGCTTTACGCGTTTTGGTTCGCCGGGGCTGTCGCCAATGGGGCGCTCTCCGGCAAGTGGGGAGCGGGCGAGTCGTATTTCACCACCAGCATCGCGGCGATGTGCATTTGTGTTGGACTGTTGATTGCCGAATGGAGACAGAGGAGTGAAAAATGGCCGACGGTTGCCCAATGGGCAACCGCCATTGCTGTTCCGGCTTTGTTCATCGCCCAGGCCGGACGACTCGTCCACATGCCAACTCAAGGGCGGCTGTTCGAGCCGGTGGCCCGCGCTCTCGGCCTGCCTGTCGATCAGATTTATGAAACACGCGGCTTTGTTGACGTTGGCGGCATTGGCATGTTTATTGACAGCGAAGGGCGGATGCAGTATTACGACTCGCAAGGCTACAGCCAGCTTGGCCGCCCGCCGAACCGCATTGACGTCGAACAGGGCTACAAAATTCTGGCGTACACAAAAGCGGCTGACGGGCCGATGCTGACCGAGGAGGCGGCGTTCTCGCTCCTGGCCGGTAAAGACCAGGTGGGCAACCCCACCCAACTGCTCAACCTGGCCAAAAATTCCATGCTGGACTCCAGCGCAATGGTGGATATGATTAACGCCCAGAGTTTCGACGTTATCGTGCTCAAAGCCGAGTTCTACCCGCGCCCGGTGCTGGCAGCAATCGGACAGAACTACGAACCGGTCGAAACCATCATCATGAACGGATTCACCTATCGCATTTTGAAACCGAAAGGCGCCATCCATGTCCCTTGAACAAATCGCCTGCGCCATTTGCCAAACTGCCAACGACCCCGACGCCGACTTTTGCAAGAAGTGCGGCGAGCCGCTCAAATACGCCTGCCCGAATTGCGGGGCCAAGAACTGGACAGGGGCTGAAGACTGCGCCTCGTGCGGCCACGACCTTGACCCGATTGCGTTCATGACCCAGCGGCGAGTCAAAGGGTTCAAAGCCACACTGGAAGAGCAACGCAAAATGGCCGGGAAGTTGAAAGCGGAAGAAGAGGCCTCCAGCCAGAAACGGCTGGGCGAGATGTGGGAGACAGAGCGGCGGCGGCAAGAGTTCCTGGCGCAACAGGTGGCCAAACAAAAGAAAGAGCAAGAAATGATATTCATCGGCCTGATCGTGCTTGCCGTCATCTTCCTCGGCGTGGTTGCCGTCGGAGCGCTCTTTTTCATTTTCGCCAATTAATGTCCAACCATCCTGCCTTCAAGCCTGCGCCCTTTCCCGTTGACCTGCCAGTTTATCAAGGCCCGCTCGACTTGCTCCTGCAACTTATCGAGCGCGAAGAACTTGACATCACCAAAGTAGCGCTGGCGCAAGTCACCGACCAATATCTGGCTCACGTCCGCGCCCTCGAACAGCAGAGCCTGCAAGACATCGCCGACTTTCTGGTAGTGGCCGCCAGGCTGGTGCTCATCAAGTCCGAGGCCATCTTGCCGCGCCCGCCGGAGCGCGCCCCCGGCGAAGAAGACCCGGGCGACGAACTGGCCCGGCAACTCATCGCCTACAAAAAATACAAAGAGATCGCCGGTGCCCTGCACCAGCGCGAAGTAGAGGGCTTGCGAACTTACCTGCGCTTAGCCGCCCCACCCAAAGTGGAAGGCAAGCTCGACCTCTCTAACGTCGGCGTGGACGACCTGTGGAAGGCCGTCACCCGCGCCCTGGCCCTGGCGCCGGACGCGCCGCCGGTCTCGTCGGTTGTCGCCCCGGCCAAAATCACCATTCGCGACAAAATCCGCCGCGTGCAAGCGGCCCTGCGCGCCGGGGGCCGCGCCCGCTTCTTCGACCTGCTGGCCGAGGCCAAGTCGCGAATGGAAGTGATGGTGACGTTTTTCGCGATTCTGGAGTTGGTGAAACAGCGGCGGGTGACGGCGCTTCAGGAGCGGCTGTTTGGCGACATCGTCATCGAACCAGTCGGCGACTGGGTCAACGACGACTCGATTCAGATTTATTCGGAGATGGATGCTTCAGAGGAAATCGAAGAAACCGCCGCTGAAGAACCAGGCTTATCATAGCGCCCAGCGCGTCAATCCCCACATCCAGCAAACGGCCCTCCCGCCCTGGCACGAACGTTTGGTGATATTCGTCGCTGGCGGCGTACAACACGGTCAACACCAACGCCCAAATCAAGCGCGCCGGGCGCAGGGGCGCTTCGCCTCGCAGACCGCGCAACATGAACGCCGCCAGCAACGCGTATTCGGTGAAATGCGCGCTCTTCTTCGCCACAAAATCCCACAGCCCCAAGTCCGGCACGAACAGTGTGCCTTTGGGCTGTGAGGAGAAGATGAAGATGAGGAGCATGAGGCCAATCGCCGGCCCCCAACGTGTCAGGAAAGTTTTCATCGAATCGGAAACCGTGAAGTCAAACGTGAAACGACAAACGTCAGATATTGTCGTTTGACGTTTGTCGTTTTACGGAGTGACTCTAATCTTCGCCAACTCAATATGATCGCCAATCTCGTGCCCATCATCAGCTAGCACCGAAAGACGTTCCTGGCCAGGGTTGAGAATCTTGGTTAAGCCGAACTCTATCGTGTACTGGCCGGGCAGTGTGTCGGGCGCGAGGATGAGTTGGCGCGTTTCGGAGCGCACTTCGCCGGGCAGCCATTCCGTGATCGGTGGCACAATGATCGAATCGGCAATGGCCCAAATGCGGCCATCCGCGCCGACGACGTGAGCGTAGGCCCAGTAGTCAGCGTCGGGCGCAACAGGCCGCCAGTAAGTGGTGAGCATCATCGCGCCACCCGGGTTCAGCATGCGCGTGTCAAGTTCGTAGCCAACCAGTGTCATCTTGTTGGCAAAGTTGATGGATGTTGGGTTAGGCGCATTGCCTGCATGATTCCGCAAAGCAAGCGCGCCAAGTTCGAGCGCGTCGCTGTCGTTCGCAATCAACGGACGGTTCTCGGCAGTGCTCCACAATCCGGCGCGCACGGTGAGCGTTTCGGGCGCATAAGCCGTGTCGGGAATAAAGACGCGGTAAGTGTCGGCAAAGGTTTGGCCGACTCGCCAAGTGGTAGTGTCCGCTCTGCCCAAACCCGGATAGGTGTCGCGTTGGGCGACGAGGATGCCCTGACTATCCACGAGATGGACGAAGACTTGAAGCGGCGCGGCGGTTTGTGAGAGAGGCCGCCAGTACACGGTGACGTCCACGCGATCACCTACCTGCAACCCTCCCGAAGGTTTGGAACCTTCGGGAGGGTGAATCGAAACTCGATAGCCAACTATCTCCGCCGCGCTCTCAAAGTTGGCCCCGGCGGGAGTCGCTTCAATTTTGGCGACGGCGCGAGGATAAGCGAAAGCGGGTACGAGGTAGCCAAACAACGCGAAGAGCGAGAACAAGAACACAAAGGCGCCAAGGCCCAAAGACACAAGGTTTTTTCTTAGTGACTTGGTGTCTTCGTGTCCTGGTGTCAGCAACGCCTGCCAGCCAAGCGTGAACAGCAATCCAAGCGCGGGGAAGATTTGGAAGATGAGGCGGGCGTTGGCAGTAGCCGGGATGGTGAGCATCAGCGCCCCCCACCCGGCCAGCGAGACGAGGACGGCGAGCACAACGATCAGCAACCCCGGCGAACGAAACTCGCGCCGCGCCCGAATGAGGCCGACGGCGGCCAAGACGCACACTACTCCCATACTCCCATACACCCACCCGGGCAACACCACTTGCCCATAATCGAACCGCGCCCAGAACGTCGTCCAGGCATACGGCAGGCCGGAGAGGGCTTCACCAATGAGGCGGGCGCGGTCGGCTTCGCCCACCCACGCCGATTGATAGTCACGCAGGCCCATGAGATCGCCGGTTTGTACATAGTTGCGGGCGAACCACCAGCCGGTCAGAGCAGTGAACAGTGAAACAGTGAGCAGTGAATACTTGAAGCAGTGGCGCTCGTGTCGAAGGCCAGCGGCCACAAACGCGGCGGCAACCACGGCTACTAATGGCAGAGCCGAGGCTTTGGACAGGATGCCGAGTCCCAACGCAATCCCCAACGCCACACTGCGCCGAGTCGTCGGGCCGAGCCGGGCAATGGCCGCCGACTCCGCAATCGCCCACGATCCAAAGAAGGCCACGGCGGTGTCGTTGTTCAGCGAGGCCGAGCCGTGAAGAAACATGGGGTTGAAGGCGACGAAGGACATCACGCCCAGGGCAAGGCCGGGGTGATCTGGAAACAGCATATGGCTCAAACGATAAGCCATCAGCACTGTGCCGAGGCCGAAGAGCATGGAAAGCCAGCGCCCAAGATAGACGATCAGAGTCACACCGCTGAACTGCCAACGTTCGTCGGGCGAATGAAGATATTGATTTTTGTTGTCGGTGGATGGCTCGAAGTAGCGGAAGCCCCAAAAGGGGTTGACGGGCGGCGCGTAGCCCGGGCCGGCATCGGATTGCACCGGGGCAGTGATCAGCGCGGCCAGAGCGTAGTAGAGCGGCGGGTGGTGGGCTTGCAGTTCGCGCGACGACTCTGCCGAGACAGGCGGCAAGGCGCGGTTGAGTGTCAGATAGCGAACGTAGCGAAAGTGGCGAATTTCGTCTACTGCTTCAAAGGGCGGGTTGGCAAAGTTGTAGGCCAGGGCCAGGGCGACGAAGGCGGCGTTGATCAGAACGGCCCAGCGTTGATATTGGCCTGTCATTTTTTGACAACGGATGAAGCGGATGTAACAGATAAAAAATCATCCGTTGAATTCGTTACATCCGTTGTCTCCATTACCCGCCTAACTTGGCGTGCGCGGCCATGAAGCGCTCGACACGTTTGGGGTCAACGGTGTTGGCCCAGTGGCCGTCCACTTTGAAGTGGGAGCCGACGATGAAGCCGTCGGCGGCAGAGTAGTAGCCGCTTAAATTGTCGGCGGTGACCCCGGAGCCAAGATAGACTGGCAGGCGGCAGTGTTGCTTCACTTCGGCGATGTCACTGGCCTGCGGCGGGTCGCCCGTCACCGAGCCGGTCACTATCACCGCGTTGCCGCGCATGAATTCGACGGTCTCTGCCGTCGCCCCGATGCCGATGTCGGCGGTGATGGCGTGCGAACTGTGCTTCTTCTTCACGTCGGCCCACACCTGCACCCGCTCGGCGCCGATTTGCCTGCGGTAGCGCAACAGCGCCGCCGCCGAGGATTGGATGAGGCCCTCGTCGGCGATGTGGGCGAACACGAAACCTTCGGCGCGGATAAAGTCCAGCCCGGCGGCGTGCGCCACCGCCATCGCTTCAATGTTAGCCCCGGCCAGAATTTGAATGCCGCACGGCAGGCCGCTGGCGCCTTTGACGGCTTGCGACACGATTGCCATCGAGGCCACAATCTCCGGCCCGACACCGCCGCGCAAGTAAGGCAGGTCGTGCATGTTCTCCAGCGCAATCGCGTGCGCGCCAGCCTCGCGATAAATCCTGGCTTCGGCCAGCGCCTGGGCCTCAATCTCGCGCACGCTCAACCGGCTGGCGGGCGTGCCTGGCAAGGCTTCGACGTGAATCATGGCGATGACAGGTTTCTTGGATGTGAACATTGAACTCCTTCAAGAATCATCAAACGTAAATCTGTCGTTTATCGTTTGTCGTTTATCGTTTGTCGTTTGTCGTTTGACTTTTCGCTCCCGCGATTATACCCGAACGACTCTGCTATACTTTCGCCCGTGCGCCGTCTCTTTATCCTTACCCTGATTCTGTTCATTGCTTTCACTCTTCGTGTTCACCTGCTTGGCAACCAGGAACTGCGCGGCGACGAGGGTTTTAGCTGGAACTACATCCAGGACCCGCCCGCCGAAATTCTGGCCCGCATCATTCGCGAAGGCGATCCTCAGCCGCCGATCCACTACTGGCTGTTGTGGGGCTGGGCCAAGCTGACGGGCGACACCGAGTTTGCCATGAGGGCCTGGTCGGCCCTGCTGAGTTTGGCGCTCGTTCCATTGATGTATCAAGTGGGGCGCAAGTTGTGGCGGGAGGAGGTGGGCCTGCTGGCGGCAGGTCTCACCGCGATTCACCCGCAACAAATCTGGCTGGCGCAGGATGTACGCAACATGTACCAACTGGCGCTCATCGCCCTGCTGATTGCCACGCTCATTTTGGCAAGGCTGATTCACCACGAAGACACAAATACACGAAGGGACACGAAGAGAGTTTTTTATTGGCTTGGCTATGTGGCTTGCGGCGTGTTTGCCATGTATAGCCACTACTACGCTCTCTTTCCGCTTGTTGCACATGGGGCTTACGTTTTCTCCCCCTCTCCTGACGGGCATCCTGAGCGGAACGAAGTGAAGTCGAAGGATCGTCAGGGGACGCGCCAGCGGTTGGGGGGTGGGGCAGGGTGGCTCACCGCCGGCCTTGCCATCGCCGCCCTCGTCGCCCCCTGGGCCGTCGTCATCCTGCCGGTCTACTCACGCGGCCAACTCGCCGACCCCGGCTCACTCCCATTCACCCAATACGCCGCCGCCGTCCTCGGCGACCTCACCGCCGGCCCCGCCTTCCCTGAACATATCAAGCTCATCATTGCCGCCATATTTGCTTTGCTCTGCCTAATCCCCTTGATCAGCCGTCTCTCTCTCCCGCACTCCCACACTCCCACACACCATCTCTCCCTGTCTCCCCGTCTCCTTGTCTACCTGTCTGCGTGTCTTCTCGTTCCCTTCGTTGGCATCTACGCTTTCACCGTCACCCGCTCAACATTCAACGCGTTCTACTACATCTTCGCCTTCCCGGCGGCCTATCTGCTATTCGCCGGTAGCCTTCTCGCGCTCTACAAAAAATTCCCGCCGCTGGGTGCAACCGCCGTCGTCATTAGCGTTGCCGCCTTCGCCGTCGGCCTTAATAACCAATACACTAATCCCCAATACAGCAAGACGCGCGGCATGCGCGAAGTGGCCGCCCATCTGGCTGAGGCGGCCCAACCGGGCGATGTCTATCTCGCCAACTTTCCCGACCCGGTGCAGGTCTACCATCTTCGCAATCTCGATCTGTCCTATCACATGCTCCCCGGCGAACCCAACGCCCGCCCCGACGCCGAACTGAGTCAACTGCTCGCCAACCGCATCTGGTTCGTGCCCGTCAACGCCATTCAGTGGGATGCCAACGCCTACATCCAAAATCGCCTGCTCGAGGCGGCAATCCTGGCCGAAGACCATCATTTCAACAAGATGCGGCTGATGTTTTTTCTGCCGCCCACTGCCGCCCACCCGCTCTCGGCCCAATTTGCCGACGGCACCCGCCTTGTCGGCTATCACCTCCAGGGCAACCGCCTCACCCTGATTTGGGCCGCAGACTCGTCCCCCACCGCCGACTACACTATTTTCGTCCACGCCAACGCCAGTGATGGTTACACCGTAGCCGGACACGACGCGCCACCCAAAGTTCCCACCTCACAGTGGCAGTCCGGCCAGTTGATCGTGGATGTTCATGAGTTCGACATCCCAACCGATCAGCCGATCAGCCTCGTCTCCGGCATGTACCTGCCTGGGACGGGAGAGCGCCTCAAACTGGAAACCGCCAACTTCGGGGAACCAGACGCGGCGCTGGTGGGGAGCCTCAACCCTTAATCCCGCCTACTTTCGCCAACTAATTCTCCCTAAGCCTATCCGCCAAATCCGGCAACTTGCCGCATAATGGGCTTCGGTAGTAGAGAGTAAGTCGTCTTCCCCTCAGACACTCTACACTCTGCTTTCTCCTCCTCACCCCCCGATTAGCCTCCCCTGTCGGCGCTTCCCCCAGCCCGCACAGGGGAGGCGCCTTTAACGGCCCTGGCAACCTCATCCAACTTGGTGATTACCAGAAGTTGGCTTATACTTCCATTCAAGATAGCGGAATATGAACGACTCATGGCCTACGTCAAGCGAAAAGCCGCCTTTCACGATTTTGCCCGCAATTTAGGCCGCGAAGTTGAGCAACGCGGCATCAGCGAAGAAGAATTCATGGCCGATTTGGAAAAGGCCGCTTTTCATTCTATCAACGCCAACTTACTCCACCGTCACACTCTTCGCCAAATTGCGCGGCTGGTCAACGTCGCACCCGCGCAAGGTTGACGCGGGTTTCGCGCTCATCGCCAGTATCGCACTTGACAGGTATGCGCCATTGGCGTATAGTCCGCCGCGCAACTCAAGCTATTGCGAACGATTGTCGAGGACGAATATCCATGAAAGAAGAGTTGTTCAATGAGTTGGTGGCTAGCGCACGGGAAGGCGGCGCGATACTGCGTGGCACGGTCACCCCTTCGCGCGCCTTTGTCGTGGACGGGCCAAACATCAAGCGTGTTCGCGCCTATTATCAATTGTCACAAAATGAGTTCGCCGCGTTGCTCGGTATCAGCGTGAAAACCTTGCGAAACTGGGAACAAGGCCGTCGAATGCCGGAAGGCCCGGCGCGCGTTCTATTGCAAGTGGCGGCAAAACATCCTGACGCTGTTTGGGATGTTGTTCGGCCGGCTACTCGTCAAAAGAGCGCGAAGGCTAAAAGGCCAAGCAAAGTTGCCTAAAGGGCAACGGGGCGGTCTCCCGCCGCCACTTCAGAACCAGATGCAACTATCAAAAAGCGGCCTCGCTCTTAATGAGCAAGGCCGCTTTTTATTTCGTTGAGGCGAGCTATTCCACCGTCACACTCTTCGCCAAATTGCGCGGCTGATCCACATCACATCCGCGTAAAACGGCGATGTGATAGGCCAGCAGTTGCAAGGGCAAAACCGTAAGCACCGGGCTGAGGAGCCAGGGGCAGTCCGGCACGTAGAGGACGTGGTCGGCTTTGGTGGGCATCAACTCGTCGCCGTCGGTGGCGACGGCCACCACGATCCCGCCCCGGGCCTTGGCCTGCTCCACCTGGCTCAACATCTTCTCGTACCAGCGATCCTTCGTCGCAATCACCAGCACCGGCATGTCCTTATCAATCAAGGCAATCGGGCCGTGCTTCATCTCGCCCGCCGGGTAGCCCTCGGCGTGGATGTACGAAATCTCTTTCAGCTTGAGCGCGCCTTCGTAGGCGATGGGCATGTTGATGCCGCGACCCAGATACAGGCAGTGACCTGTGTCGCGCAGTTTGCGGGCGGCAGCTTCCACTTGCGGCTCGCGGTCGAGCGTGCGCCCGACGAGATCGGGCAGGCGGGCCAGGTCGGCGGCCAGCGCCTTGAGGTCTTTAGGTTTCAGAACGCCGCGCAGTTCGCCCAACTTCATCGCCAGCAAGTACAAGTCAACCAGCGGCGCGGTGAAGGCTTTGGTCGAGGCCACGCCGATCTCCGGGCCGGACTGCATGGTGATGTAACCGTGCGCGACGCGCATGGCTTGCGAGCCGATGACGTTGACGATGCTCCACAAGGTCGCGCCCTTGCTTCGGGCCTCCTCCATCGCCGCCAGGGTGTCGGCGGTTTCCCCGGATTGGCTGATGGCCAGCACCACCGTCCGGTCGTTCACCAGCGGGTCACGGTAGCGAAACTCAGAGGCGATGTCCACTTCCACCGGAACCCGGGCCAGCGATTCAATCAACACTTTACCGACCATGCCCGCGTGCGCCGCCGTGCCGCAGGCCACGATGATGATCTTCTCAATCTTCTTCGCCAGTTCGGGCGTCAGGTTTAGGTCGCCCAGCGTCACTTCGCCCGTCCCAAAATCCACCCGCCCGCCGATGGTGTCGGTGATCGAGCGCACCTGTTCGTGAATTTCCTTTTGCATGAAGTGGCGATACTCGCCCTTCTCCGCCGTCACCATGTCCCAGGCAATGCTGTGGACTTCGGGCTGAACGGTTTTGCCGTCGAATGTTTGCACCTGATAGCCGTCGCGCTGGACAATCACCATCCACCCCGATTCGAGAAAGACCATGCGCCGGGTATGTTCGAGGATGGCGGGCATGTCGGAGGCCAGGAACATTTCGCCGTCGCCTATGCCCACGGTGACGCCGCCGGCGTTGCCCATTCGGGCGGCCACGATCTTGCCGGGTTCACGGAGGGTCATGGCCACGATCACGTTTGCCCCTCTGAGGCGGGCGAGAGTTTGGCGCACCGCCTCTTCGAGCGGCACATCTGCGGCCAAATGCCGCTCCACCAGGTTGGCGATCACTTCGGTGTCGGTGTCGGAGCGGAAAGTTGCGCCCTCGGCCAGCAGTTCTTCTTTGAGTTCGACGAAGTTCTCGACGATGCCGTTGTGGACGACGACGGCCTGCCCGGCTTCGCCGAGGTGCGGGTGGGCGTTGCGTTGCGAGGGCGCGCCGTGCGTCGCCCAGCGCGTGTGCCCGATGCCGATATGCCCGCTCACCGGGTCACTGTTGTAAAGCGAGACGAGGTTATGGAGTTTGCCAACATCACGCCGGATGTTGATCGCGCCATTTGAGACGACGGCTAAACCGGCCGAGTCGTAGCCGCGATATTCGAGCCGCTTCAAGCCGTCGAGAATAATCGGCGCCGCCTGGCGCGGGCCGATGTAACCAACGATGCCACACATGGAAAGCCTCCAGTGAGAAAGTGAACAGCAGTCAGTGAACAGTGAACAGCAGGCTGCTGTTCACTGATGACTGAAAACTGAACACTGGCTTGGCCGCGCTCACTCGCCTTAGCCGGGCAGTTGCCTGCGGGCGTTGCGAGCGGCTTTTCTTTTGGAGGGGAAAGAGTGTCGGGTCTGGCTGACCCGGAGGGCTTCCGCTGAACTTTCGATTTTCCGGCTTAAGACCTGTCAGGTTTCTAAAAACCTGACAGGTCTTTGACCACCGTTAACCCCGCCTTGCGTTGGGGAACCCTCGTCCTCGTCATCTGGCAGGTGGCTGATAGCATTTGGCTTATGGCCGATAGCGCGTGGCGCTCCGCCATCTGCTATCAGCCATCCGCTATTCGCCACGCGAAGCGGCCATCTGCCAGATCATGCGCTATCTTTCCCGTTTCAAGTTGTCGGCGACCACCTCCCTTCCAGTTGAGTGGGGCAAGGTTGAATCTTACTCTACGATTTCAAGATTTCGCTAACCGCCTCAATCGTCTGATCCACCTGCACCGGCGAAATCCAGTAATGCAGAACGGCGCGCAGGCGGCGCGGGCCGGTCGGGCCGACCAGAATGTTGCGCTCTTTCAGCCTGGCGGTAAGTTCGGGAGCATTCAGCGGCGCGTCGGGCGCGAGGTCGAAATATACCATATTCGTGCGGACCTGCGCCGGGTCGAGCACGATGCCCGGAATTTTGGCGAGGCCTTGCGCCAGTTGTTGGGCGTCTTCGTGGTCGTTCGCCAGTCGCTCGACCATCGAAGTGAGGGCTACCACCCCGGCGGCGGCGATGATGCCCGCCTGGCGCATGGCGCCACCCAGCACTTTGCGCGCACGCCGGGCGCGGGCAATGAACTCGCGGTCGCCGCACACCAGCGAACCGACCGGCGAGCACAGGCCCTTAGAGAGGCAAAACGAAACAGAGTCGGCTGGGCCGGCGAGAGCGGCGGGCGAGGCGTTGAGGGCGACGGCGGCATTGAAGAAGCGCGCGCCGTCAATGTGAAGCTTCAGGCCGTGCTTCTTCGCCAGCGCGCCGACCGCTTGTGTATGCTCTACCGAGAGCGGCTGGCCGCCACAGGCGTTGTGGGTGTTCTCGATGCAGATCAGGCGGGTGATGGGATAGTGCGGGTCGTCGTCGCGGATGGCGGCTTCCACGGCCTCCAGGGGCAAAGTGCCATCGGGGTTCTCCAGAATCGGCACGGCCTGGGCCTGGCCCAGGGCGGCAATCGCTCCCTGTTCGTCGAGATACATGTGACTGCGCGCGCCGAGGATCACTTCATCGCCGCGCTGGACGTGGGACATCATGGCCGCCACGTTGGCCATCGTGCCGCTGGCGACGAAGACCGCCGCCTCTTTGCCCATCATCCCGGCGGCCAACGCTTCGAGCCTGTTGACGGTCGGGTCTTCGCCGTACACGTCATCGCCGACTTCGGCTTCGGCCATGGCCCGGCGCATGGCGGGCGTGGGATGGGTCACAGTATCGGAACGAAGGTCAATGACATCAGTGATCGGTGAGTGGTTGGTTGCAAAAGAGGTGTACATGAAACCCTCAACGCGAATTCTGCCAGGAGTTTATAGCAGTGATGAGCAGGCCAGTCAGAAGGATGGCGGTAATGACGCGAGTTGTCACTTCGATGAGCCACGACAGACAACCGAGCCGGACGCCCCACTGTGCTTGCGCGACTCCGGTGACATCGCCGTTTGCTTTGGCGCGCCGCCCTCCCGCCCAACCGGCCACGATGGCCCCCAAACCAAGCGGGTAGGCGAACAACGAGATGAGCGGGATGAACGGGACGGGCGTGGTGAGTGAAAGCAGGAAACTGATCGTGCCCAAAGCCAAACTGGTCGCCGTCCAAAGGTTGCGCCGGAAAGTCCGGGTCTCATCAGCCATAATCCAGGTTTATCAATACTTTCGCACAATCGCCTTGTAAGTATCCGGTTCGCGGTTTTGCAGGGTCTGAAACTCTTCGCGGTTGCGACGGACATCCGAGAGATCGACGCGGGCCAGGGCGTAGCCTTCGGCGGGTTCGCCGGTCTTGGGGTCGGTTTCCCCGGCGAGCGAGGCGAATACCTGACCGCGCGGCCCCACAATCATGCTGTCGCCGATGAAGGAAAGCGTTGCATCTTCGCCCACACGGTTGGCGGCGGCGATGAAACACGAATTTTCGTAAGCGCGGGCGGCGACGTAGGTGCGCCACTCGTCGTTGCGCGGCTTCTCCCAGTTGGCGCAGAGGATGATCAGGTCTGCGCCGTCGAGGGCCAGGGTGCGGGCCGCTTCGGGAAAGGCGATGTCGTAGCCGAGCAGGAGGCCGACGTTGCCAAACTGGGTTTCGAAGATCGGGTACTTGTAGCCGGCGCGGAAGATCATGCGCTCTTCGCCCTTCAGATGGACTTTGCGATAGTCGCCGATGAGTTCGCCGTCTGGCCCGATGAGGACGGCGGTGTTGAAGAGGATCGACTCCACTTTTTCTTTCGACGGCATGCCGAAGGCAACGTGAACGTTGAACTCGGCGGCGCGCTGGGCAATGACGTTGACCGTGGAGCCGGGCACGCGCTGGGCCAAATCTACGAAGCGCACGCCGCACTCGTAACCGGTCGTGATCAGTTCCGGGAAGATGATGAGATCAACTTTCTGACTGCCGCAAATCTTGGCGATGTAATCCGACATCTTGACGAGATTCTCTTCCATCTCGTTGAGCATGGGCCGCATTTGGACGGTGGCAATGGTGACTTCGCGCATTCAGGTTTCTCCAATGTGTGTAGTGTTGACAGACAGCCATTATGCGCGCTCAAGTTCGAGCGGGAGTTGTTGATCATCCGGGATGGCAAAACCGCGCATTCGCAAAATAGCGAACGCTCGCGCCCGTCGCAATACCGAGGCGTGATATTTCTCCAGCAATCCATCAAGCTCTTTTTGTTCGTCTGGCGTCAATTCACGGTCGCCCGCTACGTGATTGAGTTGTCGCAATCGGCTGTCTTCCGCCGGGGAGAGCGAAGGTTGAGCCGCATCCCACAGCGCCCTGTCGCTAAAATGGCTCATGCTCGCCAGTTCGGCCTGTAATTCAGGCGAAGCCTCAGGAGGCAAGATAGTCAAGTCCAGGCTTTGAACAATATACTCGGCAACCGGGCGATGAGAAAGCTCTGCCATTCGTTCGAGTCGCTCAAACAACGGCTTCGGGACTTTAATTGTCATCATTTCCATCGTCGGCACACCTCTCTCAAATTTCAATGCGTTCAAATTATAGCCGAGATTGTCGCAACTCATTGAGCACCCTGGAAAGATCAGGTGGCAGTGGTGACTCGAAAGTGCGGGTTGGGCCGGATGGAAGCTGGAGGGTGAGGCGGGCGGCGTGCAGAAAGTGGCGGTTGAGGCCGGGTAGTTTGATTCCGGCGCTTCGGCGGCTGGCGTAGAGCGTATCTCCAGCCAGCGGGCAACCGAGAAACGACAGGTGAACGCGAATCTGGTGGGTGCGCCCGGTCTTGGGTTCGGCCTCAAGCAAAGTGAAGAGCTTGAACATCTCGCGGGTGCGATATTCGGTGACGGCTTCGCGGGCGGTCGGGTCGCCTTCGTGCAACACCGCCATGCGCTGGCGGTTCTTCGGGTCACGGCCAATGGGCGCTTCGATGCGGCCCACCGGAGTCGGCGGGTGGCCGACCACCAGCGCCAGATACAGCTTTTGCGCCAGTCGATCTTTGAACTGCGCTTGCAGGTGGCGGTGCGCCCGATCATTTTTGGCGACGACAATCAGGCCCGACGTGTCTTTGTCCAGCCGGTGGACGATGCCGGGGCGTTTCTCGTCGCCCACCCCTTCGAGATCAGGGGCGTGGGCCAGCACCGCGTTCACCAGGGTGCCGCTGAAATGACCGGCGGCAGGATGCACCACCATTCCCGCCGGTTTATCAATCACGATCAAATCATCATCTTCGTAAACAATGTCCAGCGGGATGTCTTCGGGGGCGGCGCGGGCCGGGGCCGGCGGCGGGATGCGAACGACGACTTCATCGCCGCTTGCCAGTTTGGTGCTGGCTTTGGCAACAGGCACATGGTTGACGGCGACAAAGCCGTCGTCAATCAAGCGTTGGAGTTGAGAGCGCGAAAGATCGGGAAGGGCTTGCGCCAGATAGCGGTCGAGGCGGTCACCCCCTTGAGCGGCAGTTAGCGAAATGATGCGCGTCGTCATGCGCGCTCACTCATGGGTCGCGCTGGCGGTCGGTTCAGTCGAAGCCAGGGCGACGGCCTTGGCCGCGCGCTCGACGTTGTGCTCGTGCCACATCAGCAAAGCCAGCACGATGACGCCGCTGGTGATCGAAAGGTCGGCCAGGTTGAAGATCGGCGCGTTCAGAGCGTCGTACCAGTGGAAGAAGATGAAGTCGGTGACGGTTCCGTAAAGCAGGCGGTCGATCAGGTTGCCGATTGCGCCGCCGAGTTGCAGGCCGAGGGCGACGCGGATCGGAATCTGCCCTTCAGGGATTTGGCGATAGTAGAAGACGATGGCCGCCGACACGACGATGGCGACGATGGTGAAGATGCCGCCCGCCTGCTTGAACATGCCGAAGGCCGCCCCGGTATTGTGGGTGTTGATGATGGTGAAGAAGTCGCCAAGCGGCGGAATGGGCGCAAAGGACTCGAACAGGGCCAGGTTGTTGCGAATGTAGGCTTTGGTGAGTTGATCGGCCACGACCACGAGCGCGGCGATGGCGAAAAGGATGGTGTGTTGAAGGTAACGAGACATGTGGGAATTGTACCCGATCTATGACGGGATGAAGGTCACCTGGTTACAGCCCTTCATCATGCAGCACTGTCTGCGCCGCAAAGTAGCCGCACATGCCGTGTACGCCGCCGCCCGGGGGTGTTGAGGACGAGCAGATATAAATGTTCTTCGCCGGCGTGGCGTAAGGCGGGAAGCGCACCGCTGGCCGCGTGAACAACTGCCAAAAATCCTGTACCCCGCCGTTGATGTCGCCGCCGACGTAGTTGGGATTGTACTGCTCCATCGCAACCGCGGTGCGCGTGCTGGCCGCCAGAATGCAGTCGCGGAAGCCGGGCGCAAATCGCTCGATCTGGGCAATGATGCGGCCGGACATGTCAACCGTCGAGCCGTGCGGCACGTGACAATAAGCCCAGGCAGTGTGCTTGCCATCCGGGGCGCGCGAGCAATCGAACAAGCTCTGCTGGGCAAGCAAAACGTAAGGCCGTTCGGCGTGCTCGCCCGTCCACATCGCGCGCTCCGATGCCGCAATCTCAGGCAGTGTGCCGCCCAAGTGCACCGTGCCAGCCTGCCGGCACTCCGGCGCTTTCCAGGGAATGGGATCACTCAACGCAAAATCAATCTTGAACACGCCCGGCCCGTAGCGATAGCGCGCCAGCGCCGCCCGGTACGATTCCGGGAAACGCCGCCCGGCCAGCTTCAACAATTGCCGGGGTGTCACGTCGAACAGAATCGCGCGAGCCGGAGGCAAATCGTCAACCGATTCCACCGGCGACTCGGTCACGATCTCGCCGCCGAGCGAACGAAGATAGGCCGACAGGGCGTCGGCAATGGATTGCGAGCCGCCTTTGGCAACGGGCCAGCCGACGGCGTGGCCCAGAATGCCGAGCATGAATCCAAAGGCGGCGGTGGGGGCTTGCTCCAAGGGTTGGATGGAGTGGGCGGCCAGACCGGCGAAGAGGGCCCGGGCGCGTTCACCTCGAAAGAGTGTCTGCGCCAGCGCCCGCACCGGCCACACGGCCAGCATTCCGAAGCGCGCCATCGCGATAGGATAGCGCGGCAGGCGGAGTGGGCCGAGAAACTCGTGCATGATCTTTTCCCAATCCGCGACGAGCGGCTTCATCAAGCGTTGATAGGTTTTAGAGTCAACACCTAACGAATTGCCGGTGAGTTCGATGGAACGATCCAGCGCCGCCGCTGTGCCATCGTCAAACGGATGGGCCAAAGGAATCGGCGGCTGAATCCATTCCAAGCCAAATTCGTGAAGTGGCAGTGAGCGGAAAAATGGAGAGGCTAATCCCAGGGGATGAATGGCCGAGCAGACATCGTGGACGAAGCCCGGCAGAGTCAGTTCGGCGGAGCGGGCGCCGCCGCCGATAGTAGGTGCGGCTTCGCGAACGAGCACGGAGTGTCCGGCGCGCGCGAGGGTGATGGCCGCCGCGAGTCCGTTCGGGCCGGCGCCGACGACGATGGCGTCGTAATTGGGTGAGGGTTTCATCATTTAGGCGCTTCCAAACTTGGCGGCTTGGCGTTTGGCTCCTTGAGCCACAGCGTCACGCCCTCCGGCTGCATCGTCTCGTCCACCACTTCCACCAACCGCGCCGCCAACTTGTCCAAATCAGTCTCGTCGCGGCAGGTGGCGGCGAACTCGGCAATCACTTTGGCCGCGTCGTACTTCCGGCGATAGAAGCGTTTGTCAATAAAGTCCTGCACCCGGCGGCGCAGGGGCGCGAACAGCGCGGCGATGGCGAGGGTGGAAGCGACGGTGACGAACTCATTTTGCTGCTGCCCGGTGATGGCAGTGAAAAGACTTTGCAGGACGATGATGAGGCCGAAGTAGGCGAGAGCCAGCAAGCCGCTGAGGAGCGAGTATTGCAGGGTGCGGCGGATGATGAGGTCAATGCCCCAAAGCCTGTATCGCAGAATGGCAATGGTTATCACGGCTGGCATACTGAGCCCCGTGAATATATTGAAGAACCAGCCAAACAATGTTGCCAGGAGGCGAGGTTGCCCAGCCGGAATCTCCAACCCGCCTCCGAATATGAGCGCCCACTCCACTACCCCAAGAATGCTGATCAGTATGCCCAATAATATCCACTTGGTTTGTTGGCGTTCCAGCGAGGTGGAAATCCGCAAATATCGAAAAATTTGAAAGCCGCCTATCATGAGAACCGCAGCGATTGTTGTGACGTTGAGGAGAAATATTACATCAGCGGATAAGGAGATGATGCCATTAAGCTGCGCGATGTAGATGGCGAGAAGCAGTATGGTGACGACAAGGGGAATATACGCCCACGGGGGGCTGAACCGGCCATTGGGCATCAGGTAAAAGAACACCAGAATAATGACTGTCCCAAGGATCCCGATAAAAAGAGCCGGGAGCAGCAGGTTGGGGTAATTTGCCGAGATATTGTTCGAGTCCGCAATCGCGGCAATCGGCAAGACAATCAGAGCCAGGGAGACGGCCATCCCGACCCGGGTAGCACCTTGGCGCCAAAGAATCAGGCCAGCCAGCGCCCAAAAAACAACCAGAATGAGCACAGAAATGGCGTTCATAAAATAAGCATAAGCTCGCAAGGAAAAGCCCCAGGAGGTGAGCACTGCCACCTCAGCGGGTGAGATCGCCAGGAAGTTGCAGTCTGCACCTTCGCAAGGGACTTGCATCTGGGCAAAATCCAGTTGTAAATCAATCAGGAAATAAGCCAGGTGTGCCAGCGCGATGAGCGCCCAGATGGTGAGCGTAATCCAGCGTAATATCTTGGTTGATTTCATTGGTTCAACCATAAGCTTGTTTTCTCCGGTTGCATGGTCTCCTCCACCACCTCCACCAATCGCGCCGTCAACTTGTCCAAATCCGTCTCGTCGCGGCAGGTGGCGGCTTTTCCAAAGGCCGGTATGATAAAATCGTAACGGAGGTATCTGGCTATGACTACTTTAACTCTAGAACTTGCGCCTGATTTATATGAACGTCTTCGCCAGGAAGCAGAAAGAAAGGGCGAGTCTGTAAAAAATGCGGCCCAGGAACTACTGGCCGAGCGATTGTCTGCATTGCCGTCGCCGGCCC
>Ga0247727_10006823_pt1 | contig 22175 bp, 11 predicted proteins | sample WisWelCaveWW1625_FD_202498 | JGI IMG/M metagenome (GOLD analysis project Ga0247727, IMG submission 202498) | Biofilm microbial communities from Wishing Well Cave, Virginia, United States - WW16-25 | ecosystem: Environmental > Aquatic > Deep subsurface > Groundwater > Cave microbial mat | place...
GAACCTTCAATTGACGAGACATGGTCGAACCTCCGGATTGCTTCATTCATAGCACGGTCCAATCATTCTCACAATCTTTATGTGACAAATTCTAACCACATTAATGTGACGACACGCTTAAGGCTATCAAATACAAGAGCTACCTCTTTGACTTAACATAAGTGAAAGTAACTCAAATTGTTTACTGCCGTCTTGTGTCGAGTTGTCCAGGTAATTAACCCAAATATCCGGCAACTCCCCCAAGGGGAAATTTTAGAAGCCACCCCAAGGAACATCATAGTGCAAGCAGGGATTTTTCCGGTTGCGCAAAATCAGGAGATAGTATGTTTTCAGTAAAGTCAAAGATAGAAGTTGCAATTCGCGCGTTATTGACCGCCATGGTTTTATTCAATGCACTTGCGCCGACTGCGGCACTTGCAAAACCATCAGCTATTCAAAATGACTCAATTAACTCTTCGGAAAACAGAAACGGGGAAAAACAGAACGATGCTGAATCCCTAACTTCTGCCGCAAATAACTACCCACAGCGTTTTACCCGCCCGACATCTACGACGAGTAACAAGCTGCAACAATCAGACGCTTCTTTGGCACAAACACCTAGCGTGTTGCTGAAATGCGTGTTCTATTTTGTTGATCATTGTTCAGATACAGTCCCTAATACGGTGCTGGAAGAAATCGTTGACACAGATATCGTTGGCGATGTCAGAGATATTCATTTTAAAGTCTTGTGTGAGGAATGGGGATGCCCAAAGAGAGATGTATATTATCGTGCTTCTCTGGATGTAACCTGGGGAAATGGATACCCTAATACAGTAGGCGAGGCATCATTGTATGCTGAAGGTGGAACTGGCGGAATCTACAATGCTGTATGTGGGCATGGTATCTCTTCAAGTTGCCGACTTGAAACATCCGGCATAATACCTGCCGAGGCTATCAGTCCTGCTCCTTACCAAGGATATCATGTTGGTATTCGTGGTCTGGGTGGGTCTGGGTTATCATATTCGTCATTCCATCGAATATTTAAAGTTCAAGTATCTTTAGATCCCGATTTTCTTGATAGTCAGGTACCTACTGATTCCGCAAATTGCAAAGGTTGTTATTATGGTCAATCACAGGGATGGGCAGCTGACCCGATCAACACGCGCACTGGAGCAGTGAGCTACTCAGTGAAGGACATGGAGATTGCAACCAGCGCAGGACCGCTGACATTCAGTCACACGTATATCTCATCGCTTAGAAATAAATTTACATCTCCTCTTGGGCATGGCTGGGTTCATAACCAGGATATTCGATTGATCTTCCCAGCCGCGAACGAATCCGGGTTTGTAAAATTCAAACATTCATCTGGGAATCTTTATCAATTTTGGGATACAGGCCAAGGGAGATACATTCCCTACGCAGGCTTCACAGCAACTCTAACCAAAAATCCTGGAACACCCATAACCTATACCCTTCGTGACCAGTCTCAGAATGTCTATGTTTTCGACCAAAATGGAAAGTTAAAGACACTCACAAATTCCACCGGGCAGACATTTACATACACTTATGATACGAGTACAGGTCTCCTGGATCGTGTCAGCGCGGATGCTACACATTTTCTCGAATTTCATTACGATACACAAAACCGTCTTGAAACTGTTAATGACCATACCAATACTCGCTCCATAACATTCCGTTATGATGCCAATGGGAACCTCGACAATTTTGATGATGTTACGGATCAAACCTGGCATTATCAATATGATAATCATCTGCTTACCCATGTTCGTGACGACAATCTTAGCCTCGTTGAACGCAATATATATTACTCTGACGGACGAGCTTGGAAGCAGTTTGATGGCAACGACAAGCTTATTGCCGAACTCATCTATAATGTGGATGGCACAACAACTGTTAAGGACGCGAATGGCATTAGCCCGATTCACGCGTACAATTCTGCTGGTACGCTGACGGACGAAGGGAATCAATTTGGTGGTGTAACCCAGAAAACCTATGATAATAATTTCCGCCCGGATACTATCCTAGATCCGCTGCAAGATCCCGATCATCCTACAATATTGGATTGGAGCGCCGACGGAGCAAACCTTGAATATATTAAGGACGCATTGGGTGGCGAAACCTTTATTGAGTATGAAGATCCTAATGCTCCAACTAGTCCAACTCAAATCACTGACCCATTAAATAACGACACCAAGTATATCTACAACGATGTCTATTTCCCTACTCTTCCAACTCGGATCGAATACTATGATAGCGATGGAACTTTAGTAAGCAGTACAGATTATGAATACTATCCCCCTTCGAGCGGAGCCGCGGCAGGGAAGGTGAAACTTGTTACAGATGCACTGACCCACAAAACACATTACACATATACGTCTTTGGGGCAAACAGACACAGTTACTACTGCCTATCAGACATCAAAGGCTCAAACAACAGATTACGACTATGATGATTTAGGACGCCTAATAAAAATTACCGACCCCGCTGGCGTAGTCACGCTCAATGAATATGATGATGCAGGGCAATTGACAGGAACAATTAATAATGTTCAGCCTGATAATTTCGATCCTGAGAATTTCGTACAGAATCTAGAGTCTGTTGATGGAAAAAATATATACAACATCGTCACTCGCTACCGATACGATTCGCGCGGGAACCAGATTGCAGTCATTGATACGAACTGGATGATTACCCGTATGTATTATGACCTTGCTAATCGCCCGATAGGTGTAGTGCAGAATCTAGTGGTTAACAACACCCCCGCGAGTTCAGATGCAGAAGTAACAACCGCTATTAATACAAGCTTTGAGAGTGCGCAATACAGCTCGTCTTATCCTGATCGCAATATCCGCACGGAAACCAGGTATGCAGACAATGGAGATGTTATCGCAACGATTGACCCTCAAGGGGTGATCACCAGAACCTATTATGATTATGTAGAGAGAAAGCAAATCGTCGTGCAAAATCTGACTGGCCAGGATATCACCGATCTTGTGCCGCCAGACTACAACCTTGCTTATCCTGATCAAAATGTCCGCACGGAAACCGTTTTTGATGCCAATGTCAACGCTATTGCCACGATTGATACTGACGGGATCATCACACGCACTTACTATGATGAGTTGAATCGCCCGGAAACAATTGTGCAAAATTTGGTCGGACAGGATATTTACTCGAACAATCCTCCGCCTCGCGGGAGCAGTTCCAATATTCGCACGGATACGTACTACGACAGCAATGGAAATCTTATTGCTACCCAGGACCCAAAAGGCGTTGTCACTCGCACCTATTATGACGCGCTCAATCGCCCAATCATGGTGGTTCAGAACTGGGCTGGAACGAATATTTATACGGACCCTGCCCCAGACCGTTCTCAATGCGGATCTGAGATCAATGTGTGTTCTGAAACCTTTTATAATGCGGTTGGTAATGTCATCCTGACTGTGGATGGGCGCGGAGTTGCTACAAGTACGGATTACGACGAAGCGGATCGTCCTGAATTGATCGTGCAAAATCCAGGCGGCGCGACCGATGAGGTTCTCCAGACTGAAATCACTTATGATGAAAATGGTCGCAGGTCCACAACAACTGATACATTAGGACATGTGACCAAATATGATTACAACGATATAGGGCAGCTTATCCAGACCACTGTCAATTATCTTGCCAATAATTCAACACCGAATTATCAGGACAAGTTCAATATCATCACCAAATACACCTACGATGCGCTCGGCCGCCAATTGACGCAGGAGGATGCCTTAGGGCGCGTAAATCTGAATGAATATGACGAACTTGGGCGTTTGTCTGAAATTACCCAAAATTATCTGGGGAGCCAGAGCCCGAATTACAAAGACGCATCCGGGAATCAATACAACCTTATCACAACCTATTCGTATGATGCGCGGGGAAATCAGATCGCGGTGAAGGATGCCTCCAATGTCGTCACACGCACCTATTATGATGCGCTTGGACGTCCATCAATCGTGGTACGAAACCTGGTTGGGCAGGATATCTTCATTCCATTCCCGCCTGTGCGCGCCAACCCGCCAAGTTCCATTGCAAATTTACGCACAGATACCTTTTATCTTGGTAACAGCAATATTGACTATGTATTGGATGAGTTGGAGAAGAAAACTGACTATAACTATGATACGCTTGGCAGACTAACTACTGTTCTCGATCCCCTCTCCAATCCAACAAATTTCCAGTACGATGCCAATGGCAACCGCACATTGATCACGACCTTTGTTAATAACACAACCGAGGCAGTCTCGACCAAGTACGAATACGATCATCTCAATCGCTTGAAGACAGTGATCGAGAATGATCAGCCTGGGATCAGTCCCGATGTCCAAACGAACGTCACCACCACTTACACGTACGATGCCAACGGGAATCGCCTGAGCATCCGCGATGGAAACAGCAACCTGCCGAATGAGGCAGACTACCGCACGACCTTTATCTATGACGCGTTGGGAAGGATCAAGAGCGAAAGAGATCCGCTGGGTCACGAAACCATCTACACGTACAGCCAGGATGCCATCGGCAATCTCGTCTCCGTACGAGATGCGATGCTCCAAACCACAGTTGAGCATTACGATGAATTGAATCGCTTATATTGGATTGACTACCCCGCTCCCGATGCAGATGTCACTTTTGCTTATGATGTCTTGGGGCGTCGTAAGATGATGACGGACGGTTTGGGAACAACGAATTGGGATTACAACAACCTGGATCTTCCACTATCCATTGCCCCACCCCTTGGCTCAAGTGTGTCATACGACTATGATACCATGGGCAATCGTACCAACCTGAGCTACGATGACAAGGCATATGTATATAAATATGATGATCTGAATCGGTTGTTTGAAGTTACGGGAAGCGGTCTGCCCGATAAAGTCGAATATGACTATTATGCCTCTGGGCAACTGAAGACTGTTACAAGACCCAACGGCGTAAATACTCTCTACAATTACTTCGAAAATGGTTGGTTAAAAGATATTACCCATTCTTCAACAACGACTCTGGCGTCCTACCAGTATCAATACTACCAAAATGGCAATCGTAAGCAAGTCATTGAGAATGTCTCTGCTGTGACTCCTACAGTCACCCCTACCTATACTCCAACGGCTACGGCTTCGCCTACACAAACCGCAACATCCACACAAACTGCTACTTCCACGCCAACCTTTACACCTACAAATACTCCGACGAGTACACCCACTATCACCCCCAGCCATACGGCAACAGCTACGCAAACACCTACTTTTACACCAACCACTACGCACACATCTACTCCAACTGCTACACCTACTGGAGGACAAATTGATGTATCAATTGGCGGGACCATACGGGGAAGTCATTTCGTGGGGAATAACACCAGCCAGCGCAAGAGCTATGCCGGCGTGAGCAACGGACCGGTGAAAATCCACAGCACAAACAATGTATCAGTGATTGCTTCAGAGCGTATGATCTACAAAGTCGGTGGGGTCGATACCAGCTACTCCGAGATGATGGGACTGCCAAACAGCCAGTTGGACACCACGTATTGGTTTCCCTGGTATAACAATGTTGACCTGGATACCCAATTGCGCTTTGCGAATGTCAGCAGCTCCACAGCCACCGTCCGCGTATACATCGGCAGCGTGGAAATGACGGGCAGCCCCTTTACTCTTGCACCAGGTGCCAGCACGCGCCAAAGCTTTGCAGGAATTAATGCTGGACCTGTAAAGATCGTGAGCAATGTGAACATTGTGGCTGCCGCGCGCGTGAACAAGCTTAATGGAGTCGAAACCAGTTACTCTGAGATGATGGGATTACCAAACAGCCAGTTGGATACGACGTTCTGGTTCCCTTGGTATAACAATGTGGACCTGGATACAGGGCTGCGCTTTGCAAACGTGAGCGCTTCGACTGCCACTATCCGCGTGTACATCGGCGGTGTGGAAATGACGGGCAGCCCATTTACTCTTGCGCCCGGTGCCAGCACGCGCCAAAGCTTCGCAGGGATCAATGCTGGACCCGTGAAGATCGTGAGCAATGTGAATATTGTGGCTGCCATGCGAGTGATCTACAGGGTTAATGGAGTCGAAACCGGCTACTCTGAGATGATGGGATTGCCTAACAAGCAGTTGGACACCACGTATTGGTTTCCAGCATACAACAATGTCGACCTGGATACAGGGCTGCGCTTTGCGAATGTCAGCAGCTCAACAGCCACCGTCCGTATCTATGCAGGTGGTGTGGAAATAGCCAGCGGTTGTACTCCTTCCAACAGTCCGTTCCTGCTGGCTGCCGGAGCGAGCATCCGCGTAAGCTGTTCAGGCGTGAACAATGGACCGCTGAAAGTTGTGAGCAATACAAATATTGTGGCGGCGGAGCGGTTCATCTACAACGTCAATGGGGTCAATACCAGCTTCTCCGAGATGATGGGATTACCGCATAGCTTGTTGAATACCCTCTACTGGATGCCCTGGTACAACAACGTGGACCTGAATACAGAGTTGATCCTGGCGGTTGGCGGCAGCACAAGTTCTGGTGGTGAAGGCTTCGCTGGCATAAGTAGTCAATCCAGTTCAGCTTTTGAAGAAGATTCTATCTTTGAATTAGATTCTACATTAGAGACCCTAGATTCCACAATAGACCCGTTTGACATTACTGTGGAGGATGGGTCTCCCTTCTGGCAGGGACTTGTGATTGGCGCAAGCCAGGACTCTTTCGTGACGTTTACAAATATTCATACCCCGGTGGGGGAACAACACAGCAACGGGGTTTGGAGTGAAGATTCAATCCAGGTGCTATACGACACACCCAACCAGCGCATCCAGCTTTGGACGTATTCTGCTGAAAATGGCTGGACGCAGCGCGGCGAGGATATCCCCGTTACATTTACGGATGGTGATGCGTTCCGTGCCCTTGCTCTCGAAGATGGTAGCGTGGAAATCTATCACAATGACATCCTGCTGGACCAGCCGGGAAGAACAGCGGGCAGACCAAATTGGTTTACCAAGTTTGTCTCGTACATCCTTCCTGCCCAGGTCAGCGAGACAGATACACCGACTCCCACCGCAACGCCGACGGCTTCGCCAACCCCTGTGGTCACCTCCACGCCTTCACCAACCGCCACCCTGACATCGGTGAACACACCCACCTTTACTCCGACTGTGTCATCCACGCCGATTCCATCTGGACCCATCACGATCAATTATGTTTACGATCCGCTCCATCGCCTCACCGAAGCCAACTACTCCACGGGTGACTATTACCATTACGCGTATGATGCTGTAGGCAATCGACTCACGCAAAATACATTGCTCAGCGGCTTGCCGCTTACAACGACTTATCTTTATGACGATGCGAATCGGCTTTCTGATGTCAATGGTATAACCTACACCTGGGACGACAACGGCAACCTGCTCAATGACGGTGTGAACGCCTATCAGTACGATGCCGCCAATCGACTGAATGCTTTTGGCCCCATTGGTCAGACGCCAACTTCGACTTACGCGTATAATGGACTCAACGACCGCTTGCAGGAAACCCTCAACGAGCAAACGACCACCTTCACCATGGACCTGAACCCTTCGACTTCGCTCAGGGCAGGCTCTGGCTTAACCCAAGCTTTGAGCGATGGCACAAACAACTATATCTATGGACTTGACCGTATCGCGCAGACTCAAGGCAGTGCAACCAAATACTTCTTTGGTGATGCGCTTGGCTCGGTGCGCCAGATGACCAATAACACTGGTGCGATCACCTACGCTCGCACCTATGACCCCTATGGCGTGGTCACAACCACCAGCGGTGCTTCACAAACGGCTTACGGCTATACAGGCGAATACGCTTCAAACGATATGGTGTATTTACGCGCTCGTTTCTATACTCCTGACATGGGCCGCTTCCTTACAAGGGATACGTGGGGAGGCCTTGCTAATCAGCCAATGTCGTACAATCGTTGGATGTATGTGATGGGCAACCCCATCAATTTCACGGACCCAACTGGGCACTATTCTCAATTGGCGTTTTTCAAGGCAGGTAAGGAATATGGAACTATTGAAAACGCAGAATGGAAGTCCGATGAGATGAGATTAATAGATCAATCTCTATGGAATATAGCAGCCGCTTATGCAAGAGCTTACAATTCATACACTATGAGTAATATACCATCCATTCAATGTTTGATGGCCGCAAATAGAATGCCTCTTGAAGTAGCATATATTCTCTTGAATAGCGGTGGTATGGGAGTAAAGCGTATTGACCCGACCTCTGCGTTTTTGAGAATTCATGACGGCAGAGTGACCTTTTATAAACATGACCATCACCATAAAACGGAAGTTAAGAACAAGAAAGGTAAAATAGAAGTTATGGATGATAATACATATGGTATGGGGCCAAACAGTAATTCGTTATATGTTTATCCTCCAGGAGAATATGATGTAAACACATATGGCAAAGGAAATATTTCCCTTTCAGAGAATAATTACATTAGATTCATTACCCATGAAATGGGACATGTTTTCGACCATGCTATAAGCGAAGGAGGACGCAAAGCTGTTCCCTCATCTCTTGCCATAGGGAATGTGGATGTTTCCAATGGATTCTGTGGGCCAAAGAGTACTCGTTATGAAGGCTGGCAATGGCGTTTTACAAATGGTCCAGAAGAGTACTTTGCTGATATGTTTATAGGCTGGGTATACAGATGCTGGGAACCAGTGACACCTCAAAACAACTTGGGTCAATTACGCTCTGACTTCATGAACGAACACATGCCTGAGTGGATATATAACAAGATTGAAGGGAAGTAACATAAATGAGAAAAATAGTTTTGATAGCTTTGATGTTTTTCATGATTGGGTGTTCTTCCCCGTTTGTACCGACGATCGAACCGACGCACATTTCACTACCCACTCAAACCTCAACTGCAACGGTTATACGGCCAATACCAACAAATACCGCAAGCCCTACGACTACTTTTACTCTTCCTCCAACATGGACGCCTCTGCCTACATTTTCTCCAAGCGAGGGTACGAAAATACTGCATACTTGGCTTCAAGGAACGGATGATTGCCTCCTACCTTGCTGGGCAGAAATTACACCTGGCCAAACAAGTTGGGAGGGAGCTAGACAGTTATTAGAACCAATGTCTGGGTTTTCGACTGTGAATATTACTGAAGATACAGTTTGTGGTTTCGGGAAATGCAATGGGATAGGTTGGTCTCTATTCCCACAAACTTCAGCAGATGGAGGCTTTTATAGTAAACTCCCTGAAAACACAATCCATTTAATGATCATAAATATTCAGGATGCAGGTCTTCAAAAAACAAATCTTTTAGAAACCGCTAACCTCGAGATGATATTGAGCTTATATGGTGTTCCTTCTATGCTACTCGTTTTCACAGAACCTGATTTGCCAGGTCAGATATTTCTGGAACTAACTTTAGTTTACCCAGAAAGACAATTTATCATAAGGTACAGCAGATATGCAAAGTTAGATAATGAAAATGTAGTTAGTTGCGGCCCTGACAGCTATATGAAACTAATTGTATTGGATAACCCAGAACAATTAATGTCACTGAGTTCTCTTGCTAATGCGGCAGAAACAAAAGATTTGCATTTTGATACATGGCATAAATCTCTTGAAGAAGCAACGGGAATGACCACTAATGAATTCTATGAGATTTTCAAAGAAGCGAACGCCCCCTGTATTACTACGCCAATAAGTGTTTGGCAACCATAACCTGATTACTCTCGCCCAGTTTGTTTTGCGCGAACACGCAGGCGCGCCCTGTCAGGGTTATAGATACTTCTTAATCGGTATCAGCTGTCTGGGAGAAGCGCCGCGCTGTAGGGGACAGTCACTTTCATTTCAGAGTGCAAAAGTGACTGTCGCCTGTTTTATAACAAAGGGCTTTTGAATTTCAACTGACTCAACGGCCGTCGGCAGGAAACCATAAATGGAAACACGACCACCTTCACCATGGACTTGAATACAGGTCTCACTCAAGCTTTGAGCGATCGCACAAACAACTACATCTACGGACTGGACCGCATCGCACAGATGAACACTGCCACCGAATACTTCCTCGGCGATGCGCTCGGCTCGGTACGCCAAATTACAAATACTACTGGCGCAATAACTTATGCCAGCGCATACGATCCCTACGGCGTGGTCGCATCAACGAGTGGTTCTTCGCAAACCTCCTATGGCTACACCAATGAATATACGAGTCAAGGGCTGATTTACTTGCGATCTCGCGTGTATTTCCCCGAATCTGGACGTTTCACCACCAAAGATACGTGGGAGGGTGATGTCAACTATCCGCTTTCACTCAACAAGTGGAATTATGTGGAAGGGAATCCAATAAACTTTGTAGACCCCAAGGGGCGTTCCAGTGTATCTCTTAATTTTGGCACCTATGAGGATGATTACGATGATAAACACCGAAGTGTGCCGCACTGGACAAACAAAGAAGCATATACTGTAGAAACTGCTTTAGGGAGAATTGCATGGGCATATGCAAATGCATATAACAAAGAAGCAGCGAGAAGAGTTTCTGAAGAATGCGATCCCATATTAAATGCAGTGCTTCTTGAAAAAATTGATCCCTTTACTGCTTTCCATAAAGTGCATGGCGGTAGAGTTACTTTTAAGTGGAATTCATTTGGTGCAAATGGCTATTGGGGCAGAGCAATATCCCCACAGAAAGTTTGGTTTTACAGCAATACTCCAAAAGATTTATTATCTAGTTATATTGGTCAGAGGTTTGTGACCCATGAAATGGGGCATGTGTTTGAAAATGCCTATTCAGAGGTATACCAACAATATACAGGGACAGATAAGGAATATAAGCCAGCTAGAAATCTGGTTGCGACTAATAACAATCTTAATAATCGAAATGGTTTTGCGGGAGTATTTCTAGATTGGCAATGGAGCAATGACTCCAGCAGTGGTGAGATTTTTGCTGATATGTTTGTAGGATGGGTCTTCAATAGTTGGGCCCTCTCTCCGACAGTGCCTTTAAGTGATAATAGATATAAGCAGCAAAACGAAAATTATCTATTTGGATTGAGCAAATCTGAGTTCATGATGGAATATATGCCCATCTGGATCTATGATACGATACAGCATAGGCTATGAGGAAAGATTTAATGATGAAACCAATCGTGAAAATCACCATCCTTTTAGGATGTCTCTTTGGGCTTGCATTGAACGGCTGTGTTTCTGATTCAACAGAAGCAGTCGCTACTCCTGTAATTCCTACAAATCAGGTCCCCCAGACACGACCAGTGATTACGGGAGAGCCAACTGAGGGATTTGCCAAGACTTTGACGCCAACCACTAGCCCCACACCTATTTTGACTAACACCCCAACATATATTGCTTCTATCATTCCAACACTGAATTCTGTTGATGCAAAGCAACTATTAAACAGAATGCTTTCTGGAAATGGAGGCTGTAAATTACCTTGCTGGTGGGGAATTTATCCAGGCGAAACGCGTTGGGCTGATACGCGCGCAACACTTAATTCATTCGTGGAAAGAGTAGAGGAACAAACATTTACCGAGCAAGGTGATGACGGAAACGCACATACAATTAATTTGGCTTATGTATATTTTGAGCGAGGTGTGCTTTCACCAGTGTTTTCACTTGAAATGCCAGGCTACTTTTCAGTTCAAAGTGTAGATGGAATAGTTGACTCGGTATTGGCATATCAGGATACGACTTCAAGGTTCAACTTGTCAGATCTTTTAACTGAGTATGAGCAACCAACGGAGGTCTATATCAACACCACTAGTGCCTCACCAACCGGAAAAGTACCGTTTAGTCTGGTGGCTTACTATGCAGAGGAAGGAATCCTTGCTTTTTATCACGATAATGCCTCTGTTGTTGGAGACAAGATTCATTTCTGTGCAAAAGAAAAAGCTCCAATAAACTTGCAGACTTGGTTCCCATCTTCAATTACTAATCAAAAGGTAAAACAAGAATTCATAGTAGCACTCGACTATTGGATTTTTGATACAGGTTTATATCCAATACAAGATGTGAGCAATTTAACTGTAGAGCAGTTTTATCTGAATTTTGAAGACAGGAACAACACTTCATGTATTATTACACCTTCAAATAGATGGATAATTACAAACCCTTTTTACATTCCTTCATCGACCCCGGCAGCTACCACTTTACCTTAAATCGTTGTTTCAAAATAATGCCTTGCCGCCATTTCATTATCACAGGAGACAGTCAGCTGTAAACTGACTGCCGCCAGCAAAGGCGGAGATTTTTATCATGTTGGTGATGATTCCTGGCAGGAAGAAACCGTCAAATGGAACAACGCACCAACAGCCGATACAACCTTGTTAACATGGCTGGGCGCGGTCAGCGTGAGTACCTGGTATGAAGTGGATATTACAGCTTTGATTACAGGCGATGGGACGTACAGTCTGCGTATTTCTGATTCACAAGGTGGCGCGGATTATTCATCCAAAGAAGGTGCCTACCCGCCGCAACTAGTGATTACTCTCGCAGGAACACCTACTCCCACCACAACATCGGTTGCCACCAATACGCCTACGGCTACCCAAACTGCGACCCCGACTCCAACCGCTTCGCAGACTGCTGCTCCATCATTAACGCCTACATTTACTCCCACGCCAACGCAAGTTCCTTCTGGACCAGTAACGATCAATTACACTTACGACCCACTCAACCGCCTCACTGCAGCAGATTACTCAACGGGCGATACCTATCACTACACCTATGATGCAGTTGGAAACAGACTTAACGAAACAACTCATCTCGCAACAACGAATTACTTGTATGATGATGCCAACCGCATCCAAACTGTAAACGGCGTGATCTACGACTATGATGCCAACGGGAATTTGAAGAATGATGGTGTCAATGCTTATACCTATGATTCCGCTAATCGCCTGAAAACAATGAACATTGGGCAGCCTTCAGCGACCAGTTACCAATACAACGGCTTGGGTGATAGAATCAGTCAAACCGTGAATGCACAAACCACAACATACACTCTTGATCTCAATGCAGGATTAACTCAAGTTCTCGCTGATGGATCAAATACTTATTTGTATGGTGCAGGTAGAATCGGGCAAGTTAATAACACCACTGAATATTTCCTGGGTGATGCTTTGGGGAGTGTAAGGCAACTAACAAACACAACTGGTGATGTAACTCTTGCCAAATCATATCAACCTTACGGCGAAACGCTTTCGAGCGTGGGGAGTGGTTCAAGTCCCTTTGCGTATACGGGCGAGCAGGTGGATGTCAATGGGTTGGTGTATTTGCGGGCGAGATATTACGCCAGCGATACTGGTCGCTTCCTCACCAAAGATTCTTGGATGGGCGACTATAACAGACCACTCTCCCTCAACCGCTGGATGTATGTAGAAGGAAACCCAGTAAACTACACTGACCCAAGTGGATATATCACTGAGAAAGAAACAAAAAGGGCAGAACTAATACTGGAAAATTTAGATAGAATTTACGATGTGCAAATTAAGAAGGATTGGGGAAAACGTCCGATTCCGTTATTCTCTTCGCTGCCTCCATCTGTAACTTCATATCCAGATGGTTGCTATTGGGAAGAAGGAAACTGGCGATCATTAGACGAACTTGAATGGACCCTACAAGCGGTAAAGGATTTTACAAAAGCATTTGGGCCGCAAAAAGGACTGTTTAGTACCGCAATGAGATGGCAACCAGTTAGGATTGATCGGATTCCAACAAAATACATCTTTGACAGCGGAGCGTTCACTACAATTTTAACTAACGTGATACTCCCGAATGATGTATTTGATTCGAGAGATGAGAAATGGGCTAAAGGACAAATTGTTCATGAATTAGCTCACGTTATGGATTATCGACAGACATGGCCACCATCGCGTTTAAGTAATGGTATGGCGATGCTTACAAAATCATTTAAAGAGGTATGTCAAATTGGTCGAGGAGGCGTACAGATTTGTAATCTGGTTTATGACCCAATGGGCGAAAATGAGTCACCTCCTTCTCTTTACGCACAAAACAATCCTCAGGAAGATTGGGCTGAAAGCTTCAAATTCTTTATATACCCGTCTTTTGGAGACCTCGAACAAATTAGAGAAGACTACATAAAAGATGTTATCTGGGATTTGAAAACACCCTAACACAATAAGAGGATTCATGAAGACCAGCCACCACATCATCCATCAGATTTTCAAAATCATTATATTTGCGACGTTTTTGTTTGGATGCGTTGAGCCTACTACCACACCTTCGCCTGATCAAATAGATAAAAGCCCATTTACTGGAATTCCATGTGCCGCACCATGCTGGCATGGGCTTGAGGTAGGTAAATCAAGCGAGAGCGATGTTATATCAACAATCCCAACTCTAACATTTATTGATCAGAATACAGTGAATGTTCACCAAATGCAATCAATGCCAAGCATTAATCCTCGCACCTCATCTCAAGGGATTAGAGTCTTTGCAAATTGTGTGCAGTCGAATAAAAAATGTTTAACGATTAGCGTTGTAGACGACATCCTCACTGAAATAGTGGTTTCATTAAACTACGAATTCGAGATGAAAGAAGCAATTGAATACCTGAGCAATCCCGATTATGTAGGGTTTGACAGGGCAGGAGGAGAGTTGGTTGCTTGCCGAGTATATTTAATTTGGGGCCAGAAACAACTTGTCTTGACATCTAAAATATTTGAAGGTCCTAATGCAGCAGAAAAGAACTGCTTCATGATTAGGGATACTGGCAAAGCCTCAGGCAACTTATTAGTTTCAGAGGCTCAATATATGTCTGCTGCAGCAATTGAAGAACTTTTGTCAAGTAGTGCTAGTGAGTTTTTTGAATTTACAGGAACAACGCCATAAAAAGGCGAATCAAACTGGGAACAGTTCGGCTCGCCTTGTGTAGAGTAAGGAGCCTGTCATCTGCGAGATGACAGGCTCCTGCTTATGCAAACCCCGCAAGAGGCATGTCAGGAGAAAGGGTGTTTTTCTAAACGGCGTTCTTGTCGCATGGAACGATGCGCCTGCAGCAGACTCAACCTTGCAGGCATCGTTGAATGCGGTGAGTGCAAATACTTGGTATGAAGTGGATATTACAGCTTTGATTACAGGTGATGGGACGTATAGTTTACGCATCTCAGACTCACAAAGTGGAGCAGACTATTCCTCGAAGGAAGGAGCAAACCCGCCTCAATTGGTAATTACGCTCGGAGCCACACCTACTCCCACCACAACATCGGTTGCCACCAATACGCCCACGGCTACCCAAACCGCGACCCCGACTCCAACCGCTTCGCAGACTGCTGCTCCATCACTAACGCCTACATTTACTCCCACGCCAACGCAAGTTCCTTCTGGACCAGTAACGATCAACTATATTTATGATTCTCTCAATCGCTTGACCGAAGCGAACTATTCGACGAGTGATTATTATCACTACGCCTATGATGCCGTCGGCAACCGCAAGACACAGGAGAAAATGATTGGTGGTCTTCAGATCACAGATTCATACAATTACGACGATGCGAATCGCCTGACGGATGTCAACGGCGTCCTTTATTCTTGGGATGCAAATGGCAATCTTCTTAACGACAGTGCAAACGCCTATACCTATGATTCCACCAATCGCTTGAAAACATTGAATATTGGACAGCCTTCAGCGACCAGTTACCAATACAATGGCTTGGGTGATAGAATCCAGGAAACCGTGAATGGCAGTACAACTACTTTCGCCATGGACTTGAACACTGGCTTGACCCAAGCTTTGAGCGATGGCACAAACAACTATATATACGGTCTTGACCGCATCGCGCAGACTCGAGGCGGCGTAACCGAATACTTTATCGGTGATGCTCTAGGAAGTGTGCGCCAGTTGACGAATCAAAGTGGTGCTGTCACTTACGCGCGGGCATATGATCCTTACGGCGCGATTACACAGGCAACCGGTTCTTCGCAATCGGCGTATGGTTATACCAATGAATATACGAGTCAAGGGTTGGTCTACCTGCGCGCCCGCTTCTACGCCCCCGGTACGGGACGTTTCCTTACGCGGGACACGTGGGGAGGGGATGCAAATATACCGTTGTCGTTCAATCGGTGGAATTACGTTTATGGGAACCCAATTACATATCATGACCCTTCGGGTCACGTGCCAGATGAAGCAGGGATTAAAGATGGTCGACATGTATATTCTTGTAATTGTGGGTGGATCGACTTGGCACACGCTAATCCAAAAATAAGCAACGACATGTTTAAGTTGATTAACGCTAGGCCCAATATACCCAATAATATACGAGTTAGAGAAGATGTGTTACTAGTCTCATTGCGAAGGAAAGTAGCAGGGACCTCTTGACCTCAGCCCCGATGTAGTGGTCAAGACCACATTGAGTAATCAAGCAAAGAAAGAAGTGGGGCTTAGCATGTTTATGGCGAGAGCAGAAACAATGGAAACATGGCAACTTCTCGCGCCTTGGACCGGAACATCATTTTCAGAAGAGGATCTCGTTTCAGATCTCATTGGTTTCTATATGAATGATCTTGGTATGACAGAAGGCGCTAGGACCAATGATAATAGTTTTAGATGGCTTGCCAAGAAATGCGGTTTCCCTGAAGATAGAGAGAAGGCAAAAGAGCGATCACTCGAGGTGCTCGCATCGTATCCAGATTTTGAACAAGTAAAGGAGTGGAGGAGCCCGAGATTGGCATGTCAGTATGATAGCGAATGCGGAATAACGAGGGCATGGCCTGCTGTCTTCACAACAATATCACCGCAGAAACCATCAATAAATGGTAATTGGTGGTGGTACCGCGGATGGAACGATGACGGACGTTTTTTGGCACTGAAATACCAGATGTTTATAAACTTGAAAAAAGGGATTAGACAGCATGAGCATAAGATCTCCTAAACCGATTGCTTTCGCAAATAGAAAGCTCACTTTGGTAATTTCAATTGTCTGCGCATGCGTCATACTCATTGTTGGAGGATATGCGTTCTTGGCAGCGCCAAGGTACGTAGTTCTAAATATTGAGGCACCAGATTCTTATTTACCCCGCGGGAACTGGACGTTGACTACATTCTCCACTCATCAGTTCTCGGATTCGTCGGGTCGCTATTTTGTCTGGCGGCAAGAGGCAAGAGTTTTCACGAAAACTTATAATTCACGACACCTTTTCGATTCATGGCTGTCTCTTAAAAAATATTTTGATGATCGCCTAGCCGATAGCAAATGGACTTTGTATCCATACGACTTCTATGACCCTTGCATTAACTTTCTGCCAGAAGCAGGGTTCCTTCCACGGGGGGAAGGCGGTTATCTGGTCTATAGAAAACCAGAAACAATTGATTATGCCGCAGAGCCCACAATATGCCTGGCAATATGGCCATCATGGGAGGAGGAGGGGACTATCTATGGATATCATGTTGTCATTCTCACAGTCAACCCTTCTATAATGACGGTTTGGAATAACCGAATAGACATGGGATGGTAAGAAGAGGGATGTCTCGACCGACGGCAACTTCACCCTGCCAGGGGTCAGCGGCAAGGATGAGGATATTCTTGCCTTCACGCCAAGCGCGCTGGGAGAGAACACCAGCGGCAGTTGGGCGATGTACTTCGACGGCTCGAACACAGGTATTGACCTGAGCAACAGCGAGGATGTGGACGCGGTGGAGGTCGCCTCCAACGGCGACATTTACCTCTCCGCCTCGGATGTCTTTGCCGTGACGGGTCTTTCCGGGGAGGACGAAGATGTCTTCGTCTGTACGCCCACGTTTTCAGGCGGTGCGGTAAATTCCTGTGCCTATGCGTCAACGCTCTACTTCGATGGCAGCGCCTACGGATTGGATACCAACGACGTGGATGGCATTAACCTCCCCTTAGGAGGTATGGCTTTCAATCATTCATCCACCTTTGCATTGGGCGGCTCATTCAAGCCAGTGGTCTATCGCCAGTCTGCGCTTCAGCAGAGTCAATCTCTGACATTTGCTCCTATAGATGATGCCCACATTTACAGCGCAAATCCAAGTAACAATTACGGCTCTGCCGCGACACTACAAGTGGACAACAGCCCGATTAAACACTTCTTACTCAAGTTCGACGTGACAGGCGTGAATGGGCAAACCATCACAAATGCAAAGATACGTTTGTATAATGTAGATGCCGCTGGCGCTGGTGGAAACTTCTACCACGTCAGTGATGATACCTGGCAGGAGGAAACCATAACATGGAATAATGCCCCCACAGCAGATACGAATCTTTTGGCAACACTAGGCGCAGTGAGCGTGAACACCTGGTATGAAGTAGATGTGACCTCCCTCATCACAGGCGATGGGACATATAGTTTACGCATTTCAGATTCCGTTGGCGGAGCAGACTATTCCTCGAAGGAAGGTGCCAACCCACCTCAGTTGGTAATTACGCTCGGAGCCACACCGACTCCCACCGCAACGCCGACGGCTTCGCCAACCCCTGTGGTCACCTCCACGCCTTCACCAACCGCCACCCTGACATCGGTGAACACACCCACCTTTACTCCGACTGTGTCATCCACGCCGATTCCATCTGGACCCATCACGATCAATTATGTTTACGATCCGCTCCATCGCCTCACCGAAGCCAACTACTCCACGGGTGACTATTACCATTACGCGTATGATGCTGTAGGCAATCGACTCACGCAAAATACATTGCTCAGCGGCTTGCCGCTTACAACGACTTATCTTTATGACGATGCGAATCGGCTTTCTGATGTCAATGGTATAACCTACACCTGGGACGACAACGGCAACCTGCTCAATGACGGCGTCAACGCGTATACATATGATTCCGCTAATCGCTTGAAAACAATGAACATTGGACAGCCTTCAGCGACCAGTTACCAATACAACGGACTTGGTGATAGACTCCAGGAAACCGTGAATGGACAAACCACCACCTTCACCATGGACTTGAACACAGGTCTCACCCAAGCTCTCGACGATGGCACAAACACTTACGTTTACGGCCTTGACCGTATCGCGCAGATGAACACTGCCACCGAATACTTCCTCGGCGATGCGCTCGGCTCGGTACGCCAAATTACAAATACTACTGGCGTAATTACCTATGCACGAGCGTATGATCCCTATGGGGTGCATACCACAACCACTGGTTCTTCGCAAACACCTTTTGGATATACGGGAGAATACACTTCAAACGATTTGCTCTACCTACGCGCTCGCTACTACTCCCCCAGCATGGGAAGATTCTTGACTAGTGATACATGGGGTGGTAATGCTAACAAACCAATGTCCTTCAATATGTGGAATTACGTGGATGGCAATCCTATCAATAGAATTGATCCATCCGGTCACTGTTACCTTGATGATCAAAGTGAAGAATGTACACTATATCAATTTTCTGTACCTAACACAGAAAACTATGATGAAAAAAGTCCACCAGCTGGTATCCTTTGGAGTTCTAACCCAATAGCCAATAACATTAGTACTCAGTTAGCTCCAATTTATGACGCCATGGGCAATTTGATATCCAAAACGAATGCAGCTCAATTCGAAATCCCTAACCATAAGAGAACATTTATTTGCGATAAGAATGGTAAGAATTGTATTTCAACAAACGTAAATTTCTGTGGGCAAGTTGTGTTGTCTGCGATATTGTATCAGTTGCTGCCCGGCATTACAGCCGAAACAGTAGCCGATGCTTTGAATTATCCAACAGGAACGGCTGCGCCAACTTTAGCTGAGTATCTTAATGTAAATTATGGAAGTTATGTCGAGGCACAAACAATAAGCATGAAATCTAAAGTAATAACGGGTATGGTATTCCATGATTATATCGAATCGATGTTTAGAGTTTCAACATTATTTGCGCCAGTGGTTAATATCAGAAGCGGCAATAGTCATCCTATAGGTGATCCTGACGGTATAAACGGACAACTCGACACAAAGGGTGGAATAGCTCACTGGGTCCTGATAACTGGGGTATCAATGCAATGGAGAACCGACGACAAATCACCATACAACTGGGTCAGAATTTTTAATCCATTTGACAATCAAGTGGAATATTATTGGTGGGAGGATTTCAGGAGTGCGTGGAGGACATCATCTCCTCAAAACTTTACAGCCTTAAAAATTCATGCGAAATGAAAATATTGACTTTGAAAGGTATATTTAACTATGCATATTAAAAACTCTGTCAGTAAATGGGCATTGGTCTTGGTGGTATCTTTTTTGTTTAGTTGCCAAAATCCATCTATAGGAGTTGCACCAACATCTACATATCCACCTATCCCTACGCAAAATGGTTTTATACAAACCGCTACTCTTTCTGTTTCGAAAACCCCTACCATGAATATGGAGAGTCCAGTGTCGTTAAATCGCCCCGATTTTGCGGATTTGAAACATGGGCAATATTTGCTTGTTCAATCTTACCAAAATGGCATCCCTATTCTCTATGTTTATTCGACCGATGGAGAAATAGCCAAAAAAATTACTTTTGATGCCAATTTTAGTGTTTCCAATAATGGAACGCAATTAATAATGATGCTGCCGAGTTCGAGGATATATTACAGTTTGAATTTGCAAACTCAAGAAATGACTACTTTCAATTTAGATCGTGACTGTTATGATGCAGACTTGTCATCCGACAAACGTTTTTTTGCTTTGTCATGCTTAAACGACTGGACCGGCGATATTTATATCTTTGAAAAAAAATCGGATTCCATGCTACGAATTACAGATTGTTTAGAAATGGTGCATTCATGTTTTAAGCCTTCATGGTCGCCGGATGGACAATGGCTTGCTTATTATCGAAATGAAGAAAAATCCGGGATACATACATTAGATGGTATATATCTTCTAAATATGGCTTGTACGGAATATGGCTGTAAAAAACAGATTGGGCCAATACTATCAGATAGCAACCCAATCTGGTCACAAAACAATGAATTAGTTGTGTCAGAATTTGGCAGCATAAGTTTTTTTGAGGTAAGAGATAATTCTTTGATATTCATTAGAAAGTATGAAAGCGGCATTGAAAATGTTGTATCTGTTTCTCTTTCCCCAGATGGAGAACATATAGCATTCTCCCCCATTGACAATAGCGCAATATACATATATTCAAGCGCATCCGGTGCGGCCGAAAAACTTATAGACTTAGATCAGGAAGTATTATTAATCGGATGGATTATTAAATAAAATTAACCCATCCCAGATATGATCTGGGATGGGTTCAAGATCTGATGGTCTGAGCTGAGACTCAATGGACAAACAATCACCAGCGCAAAACTGCGGCTGTGCAACGTAGATGCCGCCAGCGCGGGTGGAAAGTTTTATCACGTCAGCGATGATTCCTGGCAGGAAGAAACCGTGACGTGGACGAACGCGCCCGCAGCAGAGACAACTCTGTTAGCTTCTTTGGGTGCGGTAAGCATCAATACCTGGTATGAAGTCGATATTACCTCTTTGATTACAGGCGATGGCACATATAGTTTGCGTGTCTCCGATTCCGTTGGCGGCGCGGATTATTCGTCCAAAGAAGGTGCTAACCCGCCGCAATTGGTCATCACGTTGGCTGGAACACCTACGCCTACTTATACGCCAACGGCTACGCAAACAGCAACACCCATCCCAACTGGAACTGCGGCTCCATCACTAACGCCTACATTTACTCCCACCCCAACGCAAGTTCCTTCTGGGCCAGTAACGATCAATTACACTTACGATCCGCTCTATCGCCTCACTGCCGCGGATTACTCAACGGGCGATACCTATCACTACACCTATGGCGACACTGCCCACAAACACGCCGCGACCGCGCTCAGCAGTGGCGAGACGTACTCGTACGACGCCAATGGCAATATGACGACGCGCGTAGAGGGCGGCTTGACCTACACCCAGACCTTCGATGCCGAAAACCGCCTGGTCTCTGTCACAGTCAGCCCCTCTGGGCAGACGACACAGTTCATCTATGATGGTGATGGCAATTTGGTGAAAAAGATCAAACCTGATAATAGCAAGACCATCTACGTGGGTGGAATCTATGAAGTGGACAAGACTTCGGGAGGCAGTGTCACGCGCACCGTCACGTATTATCCCGTTGCAGGCGCAATGAGGATCGATAGCACGTTGTACTACATTCTCAAGGATCACTTG
>Ga0247727_10006824_pt1 | contig 22171 bp, 19 predicted proteins | sample WisWelCaveWW1625_FD_202498 | JGI IMG/M metagenome (GOLD analysis project Ga0247727, IMG submission 202498) | Biofilm microbial communities from Wishing Well Cave, Virginia, United States - WW16-25 | ecosystem: Environmental > Aquatic > Deep subsurface > Groundwater > Cave microbial mat | place...
GAAAGCGCAGCAATTGAACAAAACGCTCTATCAAGTCAAAACCGATTTGTTGCGCGACTATCTGTGCGCCGAGTTACGCAATCCGCATATCCCTGCCTTTCAACCAGCCTGAGCGAAAGTCCTGCTGTAGTATAGCGTCCCAAGTCCATTGAGCGTCGCGGCGAAACTAGGGTCATTCTCACCCAAAGCTCTGCGGCAGATTTCAACTGCTTGCAGCAACAAGGGTTCCGCTGCGACATAGTTCCCTATGCTCTGATGAAGCAACCCCAAATTCAAGAGACTCCCAGCAAATTCAACATGTCGTTCCCCTACAGTCTTGCGATAGATCTCAGCCGCCTGAATCAAGAGTGGTTCAGCAGCCGAATAATTTCCACTCTCTCTATCAGGACTTTCGCTTGTCATTTCGAGCGGAGCGAGAAATCTCGTTTTGCCCAGCGAGATTTCTCGCAAAACCGCTCGAAATGACAACTAAGCGAAAGCCCTGTCTATATAGCTCTCCCAGATTGTTGAGACTGGCGGCAAATCTAGGATGATTTTCGCCGTAAATCTTTTGTGAAAGGTCGCGAATCGGCAAGGCGAGATCGATCGCCTGTTTGTATTTCCCCTTTTGAGACAACAGCACGACCAAGCGGTTCATTTCATCAATTCGCTGCTTCATTGATTCTAAAGTTGGAAATGCCTGCATATTCTCTCACTCCGAACTAACCATCATGTGACGTGCCATGGCGCCACAGCATCACCCCGCGAAACGTCCACGCTTCCACATCACCCAACCACATCAGCCCACGCGCGATAACACGATTCCCCCACGGCAGCCGACGATCAAAAAAGCGCAAGAGGCGCGGCGCTGAAGCTTGCTCTCCTGCATTTTCCTTGTACAGAATGTCGTGAAACCAATTCGCGAAGAGGTCTTGCAGCGGCGTGCGAACTTGGATTTCCGCCAGGAGATTGACATCTTTACGCGCGCCCACACCCCACACATCCACGTCAATGTGCGCGGCGCGATATTTCAGCCGCAAGCCGCGATATTTTCCGCGATAATCGGGGTCCGCCACCTCGACCAACTTGCCATCCACCAACTGCGTCTTGAAGCCGAGCCGCGTCGTCGTGCTTTTGTAATCCACAGGATGTTCGGGGTCTATCACGTGCGTCACCGCGAGAATCCGCGCAATCACGTCCGCCATTTCCCAGGGCGGAACGACGTAGCGCACGCCAATCGCATCACCGATGTTTGTGATTTTGTAATCCTCGCCGCGCTGGTTCAGTTCTTGAATCGTGATGCCGCGCTTGGCGGCTTCCCGCGCGTTCTTGCGGGCGATCTTGTCGAGGAGGGACGATTCATCCTTGAGACGATACGCGGTCGGCGGCGGCAGGTCTTGGACAAAATCGGGCAATGCTTCCGCCGCATACGCGAGTTTGTCGAGCTGTCTTGCAGAATCGGAGGCGCGTTGACTGCGCTTCCGCCGACGCGCGCGTGAGCGCACTTCAAACCACCCATGAATCAATACGCCCAACAGCGCACCGACGATGAAAACACCCAGATTGATCCAAAAAAACCACGACGAGCTCGTGTCCAAAAAGAACGCGGCGGCGGAACCCGCCATCAAGCCAATCGTCGCCGCGAACGCGCCGCGCCGCAGCCGCGAATTCAGGGGGCTTCCCGTGAGCGCGAGCGAAATGAGAAACGTCCCGCTCAAAACGAGCAGCATCCCATTCGCGGCGAACCACGGCTGCCGCTCGAACAAGCCGCTGATTTGGAGTAATTCGACCGCGACCACCAACGCCAGCGACGCCACCACGAGCGCGGTATCCACACTGCCGCCCGCGCTAATTTCGGCGATTTGGCGTTCGCCTGCGATTTGCAGCTGTTCGCGCCCCGAACGAAACGCGGTGGTATAACGCTCGCCCAGCTGCTTGGAATAGTGAATCGCCGTATCGAGTTGGTCGCACAGCCCTTGCATCTGTCCCAACTCGCCGCGAAAAATTTCCTCGCGATGCCCCGCCTGCCACGCCGCGAGAAACGCAGACGCGGCATCGGGCTGCCGTTCGGCGAGTTCCACTTACGCCGCGCCCTCGCGCGAGATGAGCGCGGTGCAGTTGATGAGAAAATTTTTGCGATTGACCGAGACCGTGCGCTGTAGTTCCTCGACGCGGCTCGTGGTTTGCATATAGTCCGCAAGATCGTTGGAGGCGCGCACGAGTTTCGCCTGAAATTCACCCGACGCCTTGCTGCGTAAATCGTTCAACTCTGCGCCGTGATACAACTGCGTGTCAAGAATCCAGCGCGCCCGATCGTCGAGCCGCGCCTCGATGCGTTCGAGATTGCCGCGCGCGTCGAAATACAACGCCCGCTCGAACGCAAACTTGTGCCGCGCGAGCGCGACGACGGTGAAATCGGGCGGGCTGTCGAATAGGGGTTGATTGTAGCGGCGGTTCGCTTCGGCTTCGGCGGAACGCGGCGTAATCAAGACCCAACAATCCTGAAAGACATCCGCCGCTTCGGAAAAGAGGGGGATTTGGTTTTCCCAGAGCAGACCAATGTCTGTCTCAGTCAAGTGAGGCGTTGGGGTTTGGAGAATCGCAGCAACCTCATCCGCATAATCATTCGGCTGCTGTTCATCCTCCGCAATCGCCCAATAGAGGACGCTCGCGCCGAATACGCCATGTTTGGCTTGCTGCAAGGCATTGCCATGCAAGCCCGCATGGAGAGATTCGGTCAGTTCTTGCCAACCCGAGAGGAGAGACCCCGACCAATCACTATATTTTCCAATGAGGAGTTGAACAATCAGCGCATCGTGATAGCCATAGACCAAGCACTGATAGAGCGTGCGCGCGCCTTGATCGCTGCTCGGACACTCGCGCCGCAGGTTGACCAAGCGCAAATAATTGGGCGGCGAACGATGCAATTCGACGAGATGAATGTCCATCGCGCGCGCGTATTGCCAGCGTGTGCCTGCGGGCTGCAAGCCATACGTTTCCGCAAACCGATCCACTTGCTCAAGAATGGCAAGGCGCGGGTCAATTTGAACGTGCCCCGGAAAATGCTTGTGGCACGTGATGGTGAGTAGGAGCGTCGGATCGCGGGCTTGCATGATTCAGCGGCTCATTTCTTTTTCTCGAGCGCCGTAATCGTTTTTTGAATTTCGACGAGGAGTTTGCGTGTCGCCGTTTCTTTATCATCGGCGGCTGTCGCGCCTCGGTCTGTAATGTGATTTTCGATCAGATGCGGCGGGACGGAATAAAAAGCCCGCTGCGTCGCTTGCAGCGTCTCGATGCTCAAATTCCCTGTTGCCGCCGCTTGCTCCAATTGGTCCAACTGGGCAAGGAAGGATTTGAGTCGGGGGTCTGTAAGTTCCTGGCGGCTCTTATGGATGAGGGTCAGGAGGTCCGTGTCATCTTGGCTCATCAACTTTTCCTCAATTCTGCCACTTGCAATTTCAGCGTCGGATGCAAATTATACAATAGAAATGCGCGTTCTTGGCGAGGATTTGCGGAGCGGCAATAAAAACGGCGAGAGGTGCGAACCAAGTTCGCCCAACCCCTCGCCGTTCTCGATCCAATCTATGTTCATACCTTCCGCGCGAACCGCACACGTTTTTCTGTCACCACTACGTAATTGTTCGCTAATTGATCTGCGTGACTCTTGAGCAAGCGATTCAACGTTTCAACTTTGACTCCGGCTCGTTCATCTTGTAACCGTAAAAGCACAATACCTTTGTGTGGGTATCGTTCGCGGAACACCTTTTCACCAAAATCCTTGTCGTTTGTGATCAGAATCCAATTTTCATCGAATGCTTTTTGAATGATCGCCGTATCGCGCATGCCCCGCGCTTGTTCGTACACAGAAAAAATCTCGTGCCCTGCGCCGCGTAGCCAGCGCGCCACAAAAGGACCCGTGCTTTCGTCCACCAAGAAGCGCACTATGCGGGCTCCAGCGTCAGCGGCATGAACGAGATATTCTCGAGAGAGCGCGTCGCAAACAGCAAACACGCTTGAATATCATCTTGAGTCAGCCCCTCGTACTCATTCAAGATTTCTTGCATCGTTGCCTTGTGTGCGAGCAGATTCAAAATGTACTCAACTGTCAAGCGCGTGCCTCTAATCACGGGCTTGCCAATCATCACTTGTGGGTCAAGCGTGATACGTTCCAAAAGTTGCTGATCGTTCATATGTGGTTTCCGTATTGCTTGTTTTGCAAAAGTGACGCGATTCTAGCACGCGGGGAATGGTGCGTCAATAAAACGGCGAGATGTTGCAAACCAAGTTCGCCATAACACCTCGCCGTTTCCATTTCCACTTTTCAATTTACGATTCGCGATACGCGCTTCGCCATAAGCGATTCGCTAAACCTCCCGATACTCCCCTTCCACCGTATCTTCCGTTTTCCCATTACCGCTCGCGCTGCCATCGCCGCCCATCCCATCGCCGCCGAAACCGCCAGCTCCTGGGGGTGGCGCGCCTGCGCCCGCGTAGGCAGATTCGCCGAGCTTCATCAACGCTTGTTGGAGTTCATCCACTTTGCGTTTGATTGGGTCAACCTCGCGACCCTTCATCACGTCGCGCAGTGAATTGACTTTGGCTTCAACGTCCATGCGCGCTTCGGCGGGAACTTTGTCGCCCATGTCGTTCAAGAGTTTTTCCGCTTGATAGACCGACGCGTCCGCGTTGTTGCGGATCTCCACTTCCTCTTTGCGCTTGATGTCGTCCGCCGCGTATTGTTCCGCTTGCTTGACCATCTTTTCGACTTCTTCTTTGCTCAAACCCGAAGACGCCGTGATGGTAATGTGCTGCGCGCGATTCGTCGCCTTGTCCGTCGCGCTCACGTTCAAGATGCCGTTCGCGTCAATGTCGAAGGACACTTCCACTTGCGGCACACCGCGCGGCGCGGGGGGAATTCCATCCAGCACGAATTTGCCGAGCGTCTTGTTGTCAGCTGCCATTGGGCGTTCGCCCTGCAAGACATGGACTTCCACTTGCGATTGCGCGTCCGATGCCGTCGAGAAAATTTGTGATTTCTTTGTCGGAATCGTCGTGTTGCGTTCAATCAACGGTGTCATAACACCGCCGAGCGTTTCAATGCCGAGCGTCAAGGGCGTCACGTCGAGCAGCAGCACATCTTTGACTTCACCGCCCAACACGCCACCTTGAATCGCCGCGCCGAGCGCAACGACTTCATCGGGATTGATGCTTTTGTCGAGCTCTTTTCCAAAGAACGTTTGCACGGTGCGCTGTACAAGCGGCATACGCGTTTGACCGCCTACCAACACTACTTCGTTGACGGCGTTCGTATCGAGTTTTGCATCCGCGAGCGCGGCGCGCATTGGCGGAATGGTTTTCTCGACAAGGTCTTGCGTCAATCCTTCCAATTTCGCGCGCGTCAGTTTCATCACCAAATGTTTTGGACCCGATTGATCCGCCGTAATAAACGGCAGGTTGATTTCCGTTTCCATCGCCGATGACAATTCTTTTTTCGCGCGTTCCGCTGCTTCTTTCAAGCGCTGCAACGCGAGACGGTCGCCGCGCAAGTCAATGCCTTCCTGCTTTTTAAATTCATCGGCGAGCCAATTGATGATGCGTTGATCGAAATCGTCACCGCCGAGAAACGTATCGCCGTTCGTGGATTTGACTTCGGTCACACCTTCGCCCAATTCCAAAATGGAAATGTCGTAGGTGCCGCCGCCCAAGTCGTAGACCGCGATTTTTTCGCTGCCCTTTTTGTCAATCCCATAAGCCAGCGCAGAGGCGGTGGGTTCATTGATGATGCGTTTCACCTCCAAACCCGCGATGCGTCCCGCGTCTTTGGTTGCTTGACGCTGCGAATCGTTAAAGTACGCAGGCACAGTAATCACCGCGTCCGTCACTTTTTCGCCGAGATACGCTTCCGCATCCGCCTTGATCTTTTGCAAAATCATCGCGGAAATTTCGGGCGGAGAATATTGTTTGCCGCCCATCTCGACCCACGCGTCGCCATTCGCCGCGCGCACGATTTTGTACGGCACAAGTTTTTTTGTCTTTTCCGTTTCGGGATCGTCAAACTTGCGCCCCATCAGACGTTTGATGGAATAAATTGTATTTTCAGGATTCGTGACCGCTTGGCGTTTCGCCACATCGCCCACGAGCCGTTCGCCACTTTTTGAAATTGCCACGACCGACGGAATCAAATGTCCGCCCTCCGCGCTCGGAATCACCGTCGCATCGCCGCCTTCCATCACCGCGACCACGCTGTTGGTTGTGCCGAGATCAATACCGATAATTTTAGCCATGTGAATTATGCTCCTTTAAGTTCCATTCTCGTTTCTCGATTCTCGGATTCTGAAAACGAGAAACGAGAAACGAGAGTTATTCGCCCTTTGCCACCTTCACCCGCGCCGGTCTCAGCACACGCTCATTCAACATATAGCCGCGCTGCAACTCATCCAGAATTTGTCCTTCACTTGCGCCTGCGCTCGGTTCGTAAAACATTGCTTCGTGAAAATTCGGATCGAAATCTTTATCCTGCGTATCCATCGGCGTCACGCCTTCCTGTTCCAAAATTTGCAACAGTTGACGTTCCACAGCGCGCATCCCTTCGACCCACGGTTCATTTTTCAATTGCGCGGGAATCGTTTTGAAACCCGCATCGAAACTGTCCAACACATCCAACAAACGTTTCAACAAGCGTTGATTGGCGTACTGCGCGTAATCGGCTTTGTCCTTTTCGGCGCGGCGTTTGTAATTTTGAAATTCCGCCGTCATGCGCCGCCAGTTGTCCAAATACTCTTCGGACTTTTTTTTCTCTTCCGCCAACTCTGCTTCCAGTTCGCCCGTTGTCTTTAGTTGTTCTTCAAATTCCTTATCAAATCCGTTTCCCTGTCCCATGCCGCCTCCGTGTCACTTACGTTGTGTTTCAGTGTAATGTTACTCGTCAGTCAAAAACCTTACGAGATGCGAGAAGCGAGAAACGAGAAAAAGTTTCTCGCTTCTCGTTTCTCGTTCCCCATCTCTATCTCCCGCTATAAAATCTTCCCATCAAATCATCCAACATCTGTGAAACATATTTCACCGCGCTCACCGCGCGCGGGTATGGCATACGCAATGGACCGATCACGCCGACCACACCGCTTGCTTCGCCTTCGATGCCATAGCGCGCCATCACGAGTGAGTAATCGTTAAACTCTTCGCGTCCGCCTTCGCTGCCGATCACCACTTGGACGCCGTGCGCGGGCGCGATGCCGTTCATCATTTCTTCCAACAGTGTGCGCTGTTCCAACACTTCCAACAGCTGCTGCATTTTTTCCACAATGATAAATTCAGGTTGGCGTAAAATATCCAAAAGCCCATCGCGATAAATTTCGCGTGACGTGCGATGATCCATCTGCTCGATAATTTGTTGGATGCGCTGCGCGACCTCTAACGTAAAGCCGTTCAACGCGCGTGTTTGATCTTTGATTTCCTTTGCCGTGCGTCCCAAAAATTTTTCATTCAAACGATTCGCAATGCGGCGCAACTCTTCTTGTTCCACCAAGTCCGTCGAATACAACATCTGTTGCTTCACCGTGCCTGCTTGCAAAACCAAGACCATCATTGCCACCGTTTCACTGATGGCAATTAATTCAACGTGCTTGAACCGTGTCTGATACGCCGAAGGCGCGGTTACCACCGCCGCCATTTTTGCCGTATGCGCCAACACCGCCGCCGAGAGCCGCATCCATTGTTCCACATCGAGGGTGACTTGGTGAAACTGATGGCGAATCATCTGCTGCTCGTCCATCGTCAGTTCCATATTGTCCATCAGCGTCTCGACAAAATAGCGATAGCCCTTTTCCGTCGGCACGCGCCCCGCGGAGGTGTGCGGGTGCATCAGATAGCCCTCTTCCTCCAACGCCGCGAGTTCGTTGCGGATCGTCGCCGAGCTCACACCCAAATCAAATTTTGCCAGCGTCTCGGAACCGACGGGCTGTGCCTTGCTCACATATTCTTTAATCAATAACGCCAAAAGCATCTGGCGTCGTTCGGTCATTTTCATATGCACGAAAACCGAGAAATAAACACGAAAAGCGCGAAAGGAACGAAAACCGCGAAAGGGGACATCAATTTCTCAATTTGGCAGGAAATCAAAAATGGCAAGCGGCATCTTTCCCGCTTGCGGACTGCATTATTCACCCTATAAAATAACTAAATAACAATACGTCAAGTAAATTAGCACTCATTAGTCACGAGTGCTAGGACTATACCACAAAAATCACCCCAAGTCAATAGGTTTTCCACATTAAAATTTTGTATAATACCCACACATGGATCGACTTTTTCCGCCCCCGCGTCTCTCCCCGGACCCTGCGACAAACCACGAACGCGCCCAAGCGGTTGCGGCGAAATGGATGCTTTCCCGACGCGGACTGCCAGCACACTTTATCTTGGCGTTACGTACGATGAAAAGAAAAAAATGCTCGCGCACGCGTGGCTGCGCTGCGGCGATGTGTTTGTGACGGGCGCGCCACACCACAAACACTTAACATTGTGGCAACGTTTGGGGAAACATAAGAAGGCGCGAGGCGATTGACACGCGCAAGACACCTCTGTAGAATGACGAATAATCGAATTTCAGATTTCCAAAAGGAGGAGTTATGCATAAGTTTACGTTTGCGTTTTTGATTCTCGTTCTTTTCTCTGCCGCGTTTTTTGCGCCGCAGATTACAAATGCAGCCGAATCGGCGTTGTGCGATGCCGAGCCCCACGAAATTGCTCAGGGGGAAACAACCGTGATTGCGTGCGTGGGCTTTAGCGCGCTCACCTACGTCAATGTCTATTATGCCGAACCTGACGGTACAGCTGTGGCGTTTGGCTCGATCAAAACGGACGCGTCGGGCAGCGTTGCGTTTGGCTTTACGAATGGGGTCAAGGATCAATACTCGTTCCAAATCGGCACGTACAAGTTTGTGATCCAAGAGTTGGGGCTGGCAGAGACCATTCTGCGCTATGGCACTGTCGAGATTACGTTGAAAGGCGATGGCGATCACGTTGCGGGCGCTTCGCTGTACGCGGACAAGTCGGTTTATGATCGCAGCCGCGAGACCATTCTTTTGACGGGCGCGGGCTTTTTGCCGGGCGAAATGGTGACGCTGTGGATTCAACGTCCCACGCTGTGCAGCTCGTACACGGGCCATTATGTGGATGGCAAAAATGGCGCGACGTTTGAGAATATCGCGATCTTTGATTTGGTGGGCACCTACGCGGTGGACGGCATCAAAGCGAATGGCGCGGGTGGCTTTATCACAGAGCGCTTTTTCGGATCCGACGCGTGCGAGGGGACATGGCGGTATGCGGCGCGCGGCAATACCAGCGGCTTGGGCGCGTGGACAGAAATTGTTCTCACGGGCGCATCCGTCACGACGAATGCGTGGCTCGTCCCGTCCAAAACAAGCGTTGGCGCGTTTAACGATTCCATATCGTTTTATGCCTATGGCTTTGGCGCGAATGAAATCATCAACTGTTGGACGACTTCCCCGGATGGGCGCGCCGTTCCGTATGGCATCCAAGGCAGTTTCGATCAAATCAAAATTCGCGCGGGTGGTGATGGAGTGATTTATCTTCGGACCGGCTCGCGTATCATTTCACCAGATGACCCGTTTTATAACGGCGATGAAGTGACGCCGCTCATGAGCGAAGGATCGCTGGGCGAGTGGGCAATGACCTGCACGGGCTTGGCGAGTGGCTCGACGGCAATTGCGCGTTACACAGTTTATGGCGGAACGCTCGATCCGTAAGACGAATTGCGCTTGCAACAAAAACCTGCGGGAATTTTTCTCGCAGGTTTTTTTTTGCGGATTGAAAACGCGCGCGCTATGCTTTATAATCTCGCCGTGACCTCTGCGCCTCCGGCATTTGAATTGTCTCTTTCTGAACGCGCGCAATTGGACGCGCTGCGGCGCGGCGAGGAAGGCGCGTTCAATGCGCTCGTCGCGCAGTATCACGGCGCGATGGTTCGGATCGCGCAAATGTTTGTGGATGATCGCAGTGTCGCGGAAGAAGTGGCGCAAGAGGCGTGGCTCGGTGTGCTGCGCGGCTTGAAACGTTTTGAAGGGCGCAGCTCGCTCAAGACATGGTTGTTCACCATTGTTTCCAACTTGGCGAAAACGCGCGGGAAACGCGAAAAGCGTACTGTGCCATTTTCTTTTTTTGAAAATTATGATCAGGATTTGGACGAGCCCGCGATGCCTGCGGAACGCTTTCTCCCCGCCGATGATCAGGACGCGGGACATTGGGCAACGAAACCCGCGCCGTGGAATGTGGACCCCGTAAGACAATCGCTCAATGCGGAAATGATGGCGTACCTCGAAGCGGCGGTGGACGTGCTGCCTAAACAACAGCGGACTGTGATCACGCTGCGCGATATTCAAGGATGGAGCGCGGACGAAGTGTGTAACGCGTTGGGGATTGCCGAGACGAATCAACGCGTGCTGCTGCATCGAGCGCGAAGCAAGGTGCGGCGCGCGTTGGAGGAATACCAGACCTGAAACAGCACATCACAATTTGCTGCGCCGTCCATCGAATGGAATTCGACGGCTGAACAAAGATTGGAAAAAAACAAGGCGCGCCCAACAATGTTCGCTCTTTGCGTTGTTTTTTAGAACGCCATATTGAGACGTCGAATTCGATTCGATGGGAGCTGCGCGGTGGATCGCAGATCTGTGATCTACTGTGACACGGTCCTTACAGCTCTCACGCAAAGGCGCAAAGAAATCACTTGAGTTGAAAACACAAAATCTGTGGAATCTGTGTCCAAAATTGTGAGGTACTGTGATAGGTCTTGATGCAACGATGTTGAATGAACTGACATGCCAAGAATTGGTCGAACTCGTCACCAATCATTTTGAAAACGCGTTGGCGGAGAGTGAGCGCGCGCGCGTGCAAGCGCATCTCGCGGCGTGCGATGGATGCGATCGGTACGTCGAGCAGATGCAGCAAACGATTGAAACGCTTGGCGCGTTAAAGGAAGAGGACGTTTCACCGGACGCGCAAGAAAAATTGTCAAAGGCGTTTCGCGATTGGCGCGGCGCAAGGTGAAATGAGAAAGGATGAAGAGCCTGTCCTGAACAGAGTGAAGGAATGAAGGCGGAAAGATAAAAAGTGAAAAGTGAAAAGTGAGCATCCCTAGATGCGGCGTGAAAGACCTGTCCTGAACAGTGTGAAGGAATGAGAGGAGTCTTTATGAAAGCAGTCGCTGTTTTTCCCGGAAAACCAAATAGTATTCATCTCACCGAAATGTCAATGCCGACGCTGGACGAAATTCCAAATGGGCGCGGCGTGTTAGTGCAAGTGTTGCGCGTGGGCGTGGATGGGACAGACAAGGAAATCAATGCGGCGGAATATGGGAACGCGCCACCGGGTTATGATTATCTCGTCACGGGTCACGAATCGTTTGGGCGCGTCACTGCCGTTGGTGAAAATGTTTCCGAAGTCGCGGCGGGCGATTATGTGGTCGCGACGGTGCGGCGTCCGGGTTCGACATTGTACGATGTGATTGGGACGAATGATTTTACGACGGATGAAATTTATTACGAGCGCGGCATCAATCTGCGGCATGGGTATCTGACGGAATACTATGTGGATGATGTCGAATACATTGTGCGCGTGCCGTCCGCGTTGAAAAATGTGGGCGTGCTGCTCGAACCGATGAGCATTGCGGAAAAAGGGATCGAGCAAGCTTTTGATATTCAACGCCGCTTGAAAGTGTGGAAACCAAAACGCGCAGCTGTGATTGGGGCGGGGACGCTGGGCTTGTTGGCGACGTTGAGTTTGCGTTTGCGCGGACTTGACGTGACGACGATGGCGCGCACGGAACCGCCGACGCTCAATAGCGCGATGGTGGAAAAAATTGGCGCGCGGTATGTGAGTACGCGTCAAATGTCCATGCGTGACGCGGCTGAAAAATTTGGACCGTTTGATTTGATGTTTGAGGCGACGGGCAATAGCGCGGCGGCGTTTGAGGCGATGGAAGTGTTGGGACGCAATGGCGCGCTGATTTGGACGGGCATCGCGGGCGCGGGAAAAAAGATTGAAATTCCGGGCGACAGCATCTTGTTGAATTTCGTATTAGGCAACAAAGTCGCGTTCGGTTCGGTGAATGCGAATCGTTCGTACTTTGAGCGCGGGGTTCAAGACATGGCGCACGCGCACGCGCAATACCCCGGCTGGCTCGACGCGCTGCTCACGCACCCCGTCCAGGGTCTGGAAAATTTTGCCGAGATGATGCGGCTGCTGACGGAAGAGAAAAACGCGATTAAAGTGTATGTGCAAGTTAGGGATGAGGGATGAGGGATGAGGGATGAAAGGGAAGGATGAAGGATGAGTGAGGAAAGGAAGAGGCAAGATTTGAAGGCGCGGACGAAAAAATTTGCGTTGATGGTTGTGCGGCTCTATGTTGCATTGCCTAAAACGACAGAGGCGCAAGTACTTGGGAGGCAGCTCTTACGTTCGGGAACCTCTGTGGGCGCGCAATACCGTGAATCGTTTCGCGCGAAATCGGATGCGGATATGATCAGCAAAATGGAAGGGATGTTGCAAGAATTGGATGAATCTCAATATTGGATTGAATTACTCGAGGAAGCGCCCATTATCACGCGCGCGCAAGCCAAACCGATCCATGACGAAGCGGGCGAGCTGATCGCCATTTTTGTCACGATCGTAGAACGACTCAAGGGACTTGGATGAACCGTACTGCACTGTTTCATCCTTCATCCCTCATCCCTCATCCCTGATGAATACTGAACGCGAACGACTCAAATCTGATCCAAAAGCATGGCGGCGCTGGGGTCCCTATCTCGCCGAGCGCGCGTGGGGGACGGTGCGCGAGGATTATTCGGCGAACGGGGATGCGTGGAATTATTTTCCGCATGACCACGCGCGTTCGCGCGCGTATCGGTGGAATGAGGATGGGTTGTTGGGCATTAGCGATGATTTGCAGCGATTGTGTTTTGCGTTGGCGCTGTGGAATGGGAACGATCCCATTTTGAAGGAACGATTGTTTGGCGTGACGGGTCCTGAGGGCAATCACGGTGAAGATGTCAAAGAGTATTATTACTATTTGGATGCGACGCCAAGTCATTCGTATTTGAAGGCGTTGTACAAATATCCGCAGCGCGCGTATCCGTACCGCGATCTGATCGAGACGACGCGGCGGCGCACGCGCAATGAACCCGAATATGAATTGTTGGATACGGGAATTTTCGATTCCGTAGGGGCGGGGTCATCCCGCCCTGAATCCCGCCCTGAATCCCGCCCTGAATCCCGCCCTGAATCCCGCCCCGAATCCCGCCCCGAATCCCGCCCGTATTTTGATGTGTTTGTGGAGTATGCGAAAGCGGAGCCGCGCGATATTTTGATCCAAATTACGGCGCACAATCGCGGGGACGCGGACGCGGAATTATTTTTGCTGCCGACGTTGTGGTATCGGAATACGTGGACGCCTCACCCCCCTGCCCCCTCTCCCAAAATTTTCGCGGGCGAAAATTTTGGGAGAGGGGGAGTGTTGCACGCGAATATGCAGGGAATGGGTGAATATCTGCTGGCGTTCGAGGGCGACCCTGAAATTTTGTTGACCGAGAATGAAACGAATATACAGAAATTGTATGGCGCGGAAAATAAGGCGCGGTACGTAAAGGACGGGATCAATAATTTTGTAGTGAATGGTGCGCGCGACGCGGTGAATCCCGAAATGGTGGGAACGAAAGCAGCTTTGAATTATCGCGTGATGATTCGCGCGGGGGAGAGCGCAACGATCCGTTTGCGGTTGATGGGGAAAAAATTTGTGAGTGAGGCGACAGCGCGCGAACCGTTCCGCGATTTCGATGAAATTTTTTCTGCGCGGGTGCGCGAGGCGGATGAATTTTATAACGAACTGCAGCCGCCGAAATTGAGCGCGGATGAAAAATCAATTCAGCGGCAAGCATTCGCGGGCATGATCTGGTCAAAACAATTTTATCATTATGACGTGGCGCGTTGGCTCAAGGGCGATGAGGGGCAGCCCGCGCCGCCGCGCGAACGTTTCAATGGACGCAATAAAGAGTGGACGCATCTGGGCAGCGGCGATGTGCTTTCGATGCCCGACAAGTGGGAGTATCCGTGGTTCGCGGCGTGGGACTTGGCGTTTCATTGTATTCCGTTCGCGTTGCTTGATGCGGATTTTGCAAAGCGGCAATTGATTTTGTTGGGACGCGAATGGTATCAACACCCGAACGGACAGGTCGCCGCGTACGAGTGGAATTTTAGTGACGTAAATCCGCCCGTGTTAGCTTGGGCGACGTGGCGCGTGTACACGATTGATCGCAAAATGGCGGGCAAGGGCGATTTGGATTTTCTGGAGCGCGCCTTTCACAAGTTGATGTTGAATTTTACATGGTGGGTGAATCGCAAAGACGCGGAAGGGCGCAATGTGTTTCAAGGCGGTTTTTTGGGTTTGGATAATATCGGTGTGTTTGATCGCAGCGCGCCGCTGCCGACGGGCGGTTTTATTCAACAGAGCGACGGGACGAGTTGGATGGGGATGTTTTGTATTTATATGTTGACCATCGCGCTCGAGCTCGCACAGTACAATCGCGTGTATGAAGATATCGCGACAAAATTTTTCGAGCACTTTTTGTATATTGCCGAGGCGATGAATAATTTGGGCGGCGAGGGGATTCCGTTGTGGGATGAGCAGGACGAATTTTTTTATGATGTGTTGAGTGTGCCGCCCGATGTGCAATTTCCGCTCAAGGTGCGTTCGATGGTGGGGATCATTCCGTTGTTTGCGGCGACGACGATGGAACCGGAATTGTTGGAGCGTGTGCCTGATTTTCAGCAGCGGCTCGCATGGTTTCTAAAAAATCGCCCCGAGTTGGCGAAATTAGTTTCGCGCTGGCAGGATGAGGGGATGAAGGAACGGCATCTGATCGCGCTGCTGCGCGGGCATCGGATGAAACGGATTTTGAAACGCGTGTTGGATCCGAATGAATTTTTGTCGGACTATGGCGTGCGCGCGTTGTCGAAATTTCACACCGCGCAGCCGTACGAAATTCGCGTGGGCGGCGAAAATTATCGCGTCGAGTATTTGCCCGGTGAATCGAACACGGGCTTGTTTGGCGGCAACTCGAATTGGCGCGGACCGATTTGGTTTCCGGTAAATTATTTGATTTTGGAATCGCTGCTGATCTATCATCACTATTACGGCGATGATTTCAAGGTTGAATGTCCAACGGGTTCAGGGAATTTTTGTACGTTAAAAGAGGCGGCGGCATTTCTCGCGCGGCGAATGGTGAATATTTTTGCGCGCGACCCTGAGCATGTCGAAGGGCGGCGCGCGGTGTTTGGGGAAAACGCGGTGATGCAAAATGATCCGCATTGGCGTGACGCGCTTTTGTTTTATGAATATTTTCACGGCGACACGGGCGCGGGGATTGGCGCGAGTCATCAAACGGGGTGGACAGGGCTGATTGCGAAATTGTTGCAGCAGGTGGGGGAGGGGCGCGCGCAGTGAGCGTTGGATGAACTAAAAAAGCGCGCCGCTTGGCGCGCTTTTTTGGTTCAAATAAATGTCGCAGGGGAAACGGCAAAACGTTTTGCAAGCGCGCGAATCTGTTCCACGTTTAATTCTCGCTGCTCTGCCAGAATTTCCGAGACAATTGTTTCATCGCCAAGTTCGGACAGATCATTGGGCGCGAGCTGGTGTTCCGCCATGAGAAACTTGAGAACCTCCGCGCCACTTGCATTGCCCATTGGGTAATGTTCTTCCTCGTACGTGTGCACAAGTGTGCTTAACGTCTCGAGTAAAGCATAAAGCGGGTGTGTTTCATCGTCCGCCACAATCTCCAAAAGCTGATCGAGAGTCTGGATGGCTTGATCATAGTGGGCTTCATCACGAATGACGGACATGCAATAATCTTATCACAAAATTCTCAACACGACGGCGAAGGAAGAGTGTGCGTCAAAGTTTTGGATTCTATGCTTCAGCGGGTTTATGACTCGACCAACAGACCCGCTAAAGCGTAAAATCCATTTGCCCAACTTGCCCACCTAAAAATCGTGATGCGCACCCAGAGCCAGTCATCAAACGGAGTGTCAACGAATAATGCGATGTGTGATGTAGGCGCTAAAGGTCATCCGACACCGCCTATATCGCCACAAATAAACGAATGAAAACCGCGCGCTCTTTTGCGCGCGGTTTTGTTTGGCTGAGTTCAATCGTGTGAAACGTCAGAGTCATTTTTCCTATGGCGGCGTACTTGTCGAATCGGGCGCGAAATCGGCAGTGATGTCTTTGTTCCCGTCCATGTTGATATTGAGCGGGTTCATATTACCGCTTGCATCGCCAGCCCATTGGACAAAATGCCAACCTGTTTGAGGGACTGCGCCGAGTGTGACGCCCGTATTCGGTGTGTACTGTCCACCGCAGTTCGGCGGCGGATTCGGGTTCACGGTTCCCCCATTCGGTGGATTGGCACGGACATCGAGCGTGTAGCAGAACGGTATTGTCGGTGTAGCCGTCGGCGTATAGGTGTACGTCGGCGTTGGCGTCAACGTAAAGGTACTCGTTGGCGTATTGGTTGCGGTTGGTGTATTGGTTGCCGTTGGTGTATTGGTGGGTGTGCGCGTGTAGGTGGGCGTACGCGTGGGCGTGCGCGTTTTGGTCGGTGTGCGTGTCTTGGTGGGCGTGCGCGTGCTGGTGGGCGTGCGCGTTTTGGTCGGTTTCGGAGTCTTGGTGGGTGTTTTGGTTGGCTTTTTTGTATTGGTGGGCGGTGGTGGTGGAGTGTTGGTGTACGTCGGCGTCCACGTTGCGGTATAGGTTGGTGTAGCTGTCGGCGCGATACATTTCACCTTCCATTTGAAATCGTCGCGGTTGGGACCCACATGATCCTTGGCGGGAGTCTGATTCCCGTCTAAATTATTTTTGAAATTGCGCTCCGCTTTGGCGTTGGCTTGGTGTACCGTGAGCTCCGCTTTGCCCGGCGTTTTGAGTTTCAACTTGAACGTCAAGAGAAATGCTGTCGCCCACTTTGGATCTTTGATCTGCGCGTCGCAGCCCGAAACGGTAATGACGGACGCGGGATCCACCGTCGTATCCATTTTGGTGTCAAAGAGAACAAAACTGTCGGTGGTGGTGGGAACGACAAAGACCTCATTCTTTAAGGGTCTGTGATCTTTGACGGCAGGAGAAAGCACAGTGTCTAAACCGGCGCGATGTTGATGGGAAAAGATGGCGTTGAATCCGCCCGCCGCAAACGCCATGCGCGCGGCGCGATGGTGCCCATCGTCAACGATGCCGTGCATGCGACCCCACAACTTTTCCGTGTCCGCTTTGATTTCGGGGCAAGTGCTTGCGCCCGTGTATCCAAAATATTCGCGCGGGTTGAACTCTTCCTTGAAATTCCACGAATAACACGCGGCGATGTGTACGATGCTGTCTTTGTCGGTAAAAGAATTGGTCACGCCTTGCTCGGTGATACAGATACCAAAAATGGCGTTGCTGTCGTGATCGCTGAATTGATCGCATTTCACCAAGTCCCCGGCGACAAAGGGCGCGCCATACGCAGCAAACGCGGTATCGCGCTTGCCGGCAGCTTTGTACACTTCGATCAAGATCAGGTTCGGTTCGACGGGCACTGTCAGCGCGTCATCGGTGTCTCCGTGTGAGACGACATACACCAAGCCCTTTTTGGACAACTTGCGGAAATTGGTCGCGGTGGCATCTTTGGGGTCATTGTCGCCCGCTTCGGTGCTGTCCAAATAGCGCGTGACATCATAATTTTGCTCTTTAACTTTTGCTTCAAAATAATCCATGCTGGCGAGATCATCCGCCGAACGAGGACCAAATGGGCTAAAGATAACAGCTTGTTTCGAGCCGGGCGTTTCCGAATCGGGATGATCGCCCACGGTAGCCGTCGCGGGCGCGGGCAAGCGCTGCACCAGAAAGAAAATAAGCGCGAGCAGTATTGCTATTTTACCGAGTGTGAAAAGTTGGCGCGGAAAAAATGCGGGACGCATTGCGCTTGTGTCGTCGCGTGGTAATTCATTGTTCATGGATGCCTCCTATGCCCAAATTGGGGGACGTGCCACTTGGTTTGGTTATAAATCAGAGGACAACAGCAACACACTGACACAGTTGGATAGCGCGCAGGCGATATAAGCAGCTCGATTCGCTTTACGTGCGCGGCTTTTTTCAATAAGCGGGGACACATCACTATATCACTCTGCGCCGCGCTAGTCAAGGAAAATTTTGAAAATGCCACAATGCTTTTTTGACATTTGACAACATCTGATATAATGATTCCAGTTAAATGCGACGATAGGTGATTCACTCGCGCGTGTGTCGTCGCCATACTTGTACGGATGCAATGAAACCCAGCCCTACTGCGCCGGACCCCGCAGCATTTGGACGCCTGGAGTTCTTTACGCAGGCACTTGTTTATGTAGTGCGTTGCGGCGAGAGAAGGGCTGAGTTGAGGAAGTGGCGTAACCGACCGTAGGCAAACTCTTTTGTTTGCCTGCGTTTTTTTTGCTATCAATTCGCGATCGAGGAGACAGTGGGGGATAACCATCCGCCTTGTCATTATCAATCTCATAATCCGGAAGCGTGATCATTCCGAAACCGGGGAATCATCGAACCAGACCTACTCGTACCCTCTTCCGTTGCACCCAACTCTCGGCAACGTTTGATGCTATTCATAGCATTTTCGCCTTTTCAACTATTCAGCACGTCCAGATGCATTGAAGCTCTGTCGTTTTCATTTGGACGCCTAGACAGAGTGGAGCAAGTGGCGTAACCGACCGAGAGTTACACTCCTTTTGGAGTGCAGCTCGCGGTTTTTTTTCGGCATACTGGCAATTTACTTGCCTCACAGGAGGACAGAATGAGATCCAACATCATGCACAATTTTTTCCGCGCTCTTACCACGCGACGCCTATTTACATTTGGCGCCGCTGCCGCATTTATTTTCTTTGCGCTGGTCTCACTTAGCGCACCCGGACAAATTGCCTACGCCGCCGGCACCGTGACCGGCACAGTGTATCGCGACTATAACGCTGACGGCGACCGCGATACGCGTGAAGCCGGTCTTGGCGGCGTTACCGTGCGCGCGTTTAATGCTGCGGGCGCGCTCGTTCAATCCACAACCACCTTTCCCGTTTGTGTCGGCGTCAATCAACCTGTCACAGGTTGTACAGGGGTGAATACTCCTGCTGCCGGCACGTACACATTGCCTTCGATGGCGAACGGGCAATACCGCATCGAATTTATTGCGCCAAATACAGGTCTCCAACCGGGCGCGTTCGGTTCGGGTAACAACACATTGGTGCAGTTTGTTGATGTGACCGCAGGCAATGTCACCAACATCAACGCCAGCATGAATGCGCCGCGCGATTATTGCCAAAGCAATCCTGACTTGATTACGCCCTGTTATGCGGATGGCGCGCAAGGTGGCACAGACGGCACGTTGTATTCGCATGACTATACGGCAAATAACCCATCCGCTCCGGATGCCAGTTTGACCATCGAAGCCACTGAAACGCAAATCGGTTCGACATGGGGGCTGGCATATCGCAGCACGACCAACACCCTGTATGCTGCCGCCTATTTGAAACGCAATGCGGGTTTTGATACTACACCCGCGTTGGCTGATCGCCCCGGTCAAATTTACTCGGTTACGCCCGGTGGGGCAACGGATGGCGCGCCCTTTGTCGTTATTCCCAACGCGGGTGGCACAGTGGCGACCGATTTGCACAGCGATTTTAGTCCGAGCAATGGCAATGGTGATTTTGACAGTGAGGCATTCCCCCTTGTCGGAAAACGCTCACTTGGAGATATCGAACTCAACGGTGATGAAACGCGGTTGTATGTTGTCAATCTCAATGATCGTCACTTGTACGATGTGTTATTGAGCGGACCGAGCGTGACCGATCGCGGCTTGATTCCAAAACCAGCGGACGCTGGCTGCAACGCGAATGGCGAAGGACGCCCCTTTGGTTTGGGCTGGCGCGACGATTTGTTATATGTTGGCGGCATCTGCACGGCAGAAACGAGTGGTACAGCGGCACAGCTGCAAGCGTACGTTTATACCTTCAACCCCGCGAGCAATACCTTTAGCGCAAGTCCGGTCATCCAATTTTCGTTGAACTTTGACCGCGAATGTCTCAACATTGGCGGTGGCAGTACCCCCGGTCTTCCCGATTGTCGCGCAGGGGCTGGCGTAATCGAACGCCCCCATGCCGATTGGCGTCCTTGGCGCGATGCGTTTGGTACGATTGTTGACATTAACAATGCGGGCGAAAATGATACCTATTCGAATACCAGCGGCAATGGTGGTTATCCAATGCCGATGCTTTCCGATATTGTGTTTGACGGCGACGACATGATCCTCGGTTTCCGCGACCGCAACGGCGACATGATCGGACATCAGGATTCAGGTCCTACGGAATCTCAAACGTCTCCTCTCCTCAACACCACAAGGTCCTGGTGCGGGTGAATTTTATGTTGGTGATAATCACAACAATCATGACGAAACCGTGGTGGGCGGCTTGGCACAAGTCCCCGGCAATAGCGAAGTTGCAATCACCGTTATTGATCCTGATGTAACTGGCGCTGACCTCTTGAATGGTGGCACGTTCCAACTTAGCAATGTTGAAGATCATCCCAGCATCGCGGGCGTGGACAACGAAGGCGCCCGTGTTCGCAACGTCGAAATTTTTGACTATAACGACGACACAGACCGCTTTGCCAAAGCGAACGGTCTGGGCGACCTCGAAGCATTGTGCCTCGCCGCGCCCTTGGAAGTGGGCAACCGCATCTGGCGTGACACGGACGGTGACGGCATCCAAGACCCCGGCGAAATGCCGTTGGCGGGTGTGCGGGTGCGTTTGTTCCGCGCCGGCGTCGCGGTTGGCTCGGCTCTCACTGATGCGAACGGCACGTACTATTTTGTCAGTTCAACGGTGGCGGATCCCAATACGGGTGACAACATTGGTCAAGTGAGCGAAGTTGTCAGCGGACAAACCGGCATTGCGCGCGCAACCGCGTATGAAATTCGCGTCGAACCCGCGCAAGACAACAATGGCAATCTCTTGTTCGGTTTGGGCTTGACGACGCAAAATGCGCCCGACGCGGGCGCGGGTGATGGAGGCGCGAACGCCGATGCGCGCGATTCGGATGCCACCACAACGGGCGGCAATTCGGTTGTCGCGTTCACGACTGGCGGCGCAGGCAACAACAATCACACCTTTGATCTCGGCTTTGCGCCATTGGGCAGCATCGGCAATCGCGTATGGCGCGATGAAGACTCGAACGGTTTCCAAGACGAAGGCGAAGATGGTCTCGCCAACGTCATTGTCGAATTAAAAGATTCAGCTGGCACTATCCTTGCCACGACACGTACCGATAGTCAGGGCTATTATCTTTTCCGCGGACTCACGGGCGGCACGTACTTTGTCGAGGTGCAATCGGGCATTCCCGCAGGCATGACACAAACGACGGTCTTTCCGAATCCCGGCGCGGACTTGCACAACCAAGACCAAACGACGAATCCGAACGGCTACCAAGTCATTCTCCCCGCCGGCACAGACGATCTCACAGCTGATTTCGGCTACAACTGGAATCCGACGAGCAACGTGGACAATGGCGGTCCGACAAACACGACTGCCGCGCTCGGTGACCGCGTGTGGATTGACACGAACGGCAACGGACGCCAAGACGCGGGCGAAGTGGGCGTAAGTGGCGTTACGGTCACGCTGACCGGCCCCGGACCCGATTTCTTGTTCAGCACCACAGGTGACAATACAACGGCGACGACGACAACAGATGCAAACGGCTACTATATCTTTGATGGACTCACGCCCGGTGCGTACACCGTAACAGTGACGAGTGCGGCGGGTGCGAGCCATGCGATTCTGACGGGCGGACAATACACGCAAACCGGCGACCCCGAACATTGGGGCACGACGGGAACGAATAACGACAACACGACGACAACACCGGTAGTTCTCGGTCCGGGCGATGTGTTCCTTGACGCGGACTTTGGGTATCAACCGACCGGCGCGACGCTGGGCAGTGTAGGGAACTTTGTGTGGTTTGATCGCGATGCGGATGGCGATGGACCGATTGTTGGCGGTGAACAACATGGTGGCACTCCAACGGATGCAACGGAAGAAGGCATCGGCGGCGTTTCTG
>Ga0247727_10006825_pt1 | contig 22169 bp, 15 predicted proteins | sample WisWelCaveWW1625_FD_202498 | JGI IMG/M metagenome (GOLD analysis project Ga0247727, IMG submission 202498) | Biofilm microbial communities from Wishing Well Cave, Virginia, United States - WW16-25 | ecosystem: Environmental > Aquatic > Deep subsurface > Groundwater > Cave microbial mat | place...
GGCAAGGTGCATGCGACATGAGAAGACCATCGGTAAGCCGTGTGCGGGAAATCCGCACGCACGGTTTGAAAGGAGGGATCAGGAACCCGGGCTCGCAAGAGCACCGCGCCTGATCCCTACCAATGCTCTCGCCGACAGTCGCCCTCGTCGCCCTCGTCGCCCTGGCCGCCGCCGCATCGACCGCCGCGCCTACCGAAACCCACGCGGATGTCGACCGCCAGCGCGTCCACGCCGAGGTCCGCACGATGATGCAGACCGGCAACGGCCAGGTGCTGTTCACGGATCTCTGGAACGGCGACCGGCTGAGCGCCGCGCAGCGCGAGTACGCGGCGCGGCTCTACGAGGTGTTCTTCGCGCTGCCCTCGCACGTCCAGGACGAGATGCGGGCGCGCGGCGCCCCGCCGTCGCCCTCGGACATCGCCGCCAACTTCGGTCTGGCACCGGACGCTGTGGACCTGCTGCTCGCGGTCATGACGACCGAGCCGCGCATGCCGAAGCTCTTCCGTCGCGATCCCGGGACGGGCGCGATCACCGACGTCGACGCGGCCGTCCTCGAGACGTTCGTGAAGAACCACGGCTCCGAGGTGCGGGTCTCCGGCTGGAAGGACAAGCCACTGCCGACCTTCGCCCTGCCCGCGACCATCGGCGGAACGCTGTCCTCGGCCGATCTGCAAGGGAAGCCCACCCTGGTCTTCGTGTGGCTGACCCGCTGCCCGGTGTGCCGGCGTGTCACACCGAGCCTCGTCGAGCTCGACCGGCGCTTCGGCCCACGCGGCCTGAAGATCGTGGGTCTCAACTCCGACAGCGTGCTGGGCCTCGCCGTCCCGGAGTCCGAGCGCGAGACCTGGCTTCGCGACCAGGGCGTGCGCTACCCGAACGCGCCGCTCGACGCGGCGACCCGGTCGGCCTTCGGCCAGAACATCTTCCCCGCGTTCTTCCTCGTGGGCAAGGACGGCCGGATCCTTGAGCTCGTCCTCAACGAGCGGTCCCTCGACGAGCTCGCGGCGCTCGTGGAGCCGCTCCTACAGCAGGGATCCGGGGGCGATCGCTGACCGCTCACCGAGTCCCGCGAAGTCCAGATCTCCGCGCGCTCTTGACGAGCTTCTCGCGCCACGGACGGCTCTGCGCTCGAGGCGCGCGGCCGGGTCCTCGCGCGGGACTTTGGACGATTCTACCCGTCACGGACTTCGGACACGCCTTCTCCGGAGTGGTCGATCGGTTCCCAGCGCGCCGCGGCGGATTGTGCGCCCGCTCACACCCCCGGCGCGCGGCCGATCTTCATTCTTGACTCGCTCCTTGGCATCGGAGTAGCTTGCGGTCAAACCATCGGGATGGAGTTGTGGCAGGGCTCGGCGTGCGCGGCCTCGGCGCATGGCGTCCGAAGAGCGGCCCCTCTCAGGTTCTTCCGGCAACGAGGCGCGTAGCGCCGGTTGACTCGGCCGAGCACACTTCGGCCGGGGAGAGGCAATACATGGGCAGGAACGAGCCGCTCAGCAGGTCCGACGAGTACTCCGACCGCCGTCTTCGCCTGGCGATGGCGCACCATCCGGAACACGCCGAACCGCGGACGATCGTGATCCGCCAGGGAAGCGGCTGGCAATCGCTCGCCTTCCTGTTCCTGTGCCTGCTGCTGATCGCGGTCGTGCTGCTGGGCCACTACACGCTCCGCGGGCTCGACTCGCAGAACCAGCAGGGCGCCGCCGCCATGACCCGCGCCGAGCGCAAGATCCAGCAGCTCGAGGCGGGCCTCGGCTTCGACGCCCGGCGCCGCCAGCTGCTCCTCGGCATGCGCGATCACATCCTGAAGGTGAACCCGCGCATCGCGCTCGGCGACGCCTATCTCTACGCCCGGCTCGCGCTCGAGGTGAGCGAGAAGTACCCGTCGGTCGATCCGCTGCTGCTGCTGGCGATCGGCACCGTCGAGAGCGGCTACGACCCGCAGGCGAAGAGCCACGCCGACGCGCGCGGCCTCTACCAGATCTGGCCCTCGACCGGACGCCTGCTCGTGCGCTCGCTCGGCTGGGACTACGACGAGAAGACGCTCTACGACCCGGAGAAGAACACGGAGGCCGCCGCGCTCTACCTCGACGTGTTGTTCGCCGCTTACAACGACCCGCAGATGGTCCTGGCCGAGTACAACGGCGGGCCCGTGAATGCCGGCTACTATCGAGCCGACGTCGGTGCGCTCGCGACCGAGACCCGTCACTACGTCCCGCGCGTGCTCGAGCTGTACGGGCGGCTCAAGAACCAGTTCGAGGAGGGCGCCACGCGATCGGCCGAGCTCACACACGGCGACGGCCAGCGCGAGGGCAAGACACTCGGCGCCCGCACGGCGGGCATCGCCAATCGTGCGCCCGCTGCCGTGCTGACCCAGCGTGCCGCCTCCGGATCCTCCGCCGGTGAGTCGAATCCTCGTTCCGGGTCGAACCGGCCAGCACGCTGAGGCGTCCGCTCTCGGCCCGCGACGGTCTGGACGGCCTGCTACCGGCCGCGGGAATAGACGTACTCGAGCGCGAAGCGTCGGCGCTCGCCGACGCCGAGCACGACGTCGAGAGCGGTCGGCTCCGCGCGGACGTAACGCGCGACGACGTCCATCTCGCGATGGACCGCGATCGAGAGCGACAAGCGGTCGCTCTCCGAGCGGAAGCTCGACGCCGTGGTGGTCCAGGCGTGCTCGAGCTCGAGGGTCAGGAACGGCACCGAGGCTTCGCCAGATGACCAGGGCCAGGCGGGAGGCCAGGGCACCCCGACGAGCACTCCCGCGGATTTCATGCGCTCGCCCGTGAACACGCTGTCGCGGTGCCGCACGCGGACGCCCAGCAGCGGCACCGCGCGCTCCTCGACCTGCGCGCGGTACACGGACTCGATCGCCCCACGCAGCTCCGGCGTGCGGCGCGACAGAGACAGCCGCTCTCGCTGCTCGCGGAGCGCCGCCTCGTCGAACACGCGCAGCTCGTACTCGCCCGCCTCGGTCGCCTGGCGCGCGAGCGCCACGGAGCGGGAGGCGACCAGCCCGGCGCGCGGCAGCGTGAAGCGCCGACCGAACCACATGAGCGCGCCGCCGTAGCTATGGCCCAGCGACCCGGCCTGGGAGTCGAAACGGCCGCTGGCGTTCGCTTCGAACAGCAGGCGGGGCAGGACCGGTAGCCGCAGGCGCAGCGCGGCCTCGCCCTCGCGCCTCGGAAAGCGGCCGGCGGTGTCTTCGAGCGCCCCGAACGCCGTGATCTCCGCGCGGGCCACTTGCGCCACGAGCGACGCCTGTGCGTTGTCGAGGCGGTTCTCGTCCCCGGCGGCCGTCGTCACGTAGGCGCGTGCGTATTGCAGGTTGGCGTCGAGCCACGCCCCCCGCTGCCAGACGGCCCCGGCCGCGAGCTCGGTCAGGGATCGGCCCTTCGGGCGCGCGGTGTCGCCCTCCACCCAGCCGTAGAGCTCGACGTCGGGGGTGAGCCGGAACTGCAGCGTCGGGGCGTAGACCCACGTGCGTCCCCTCATGCCTTTGCTCGAGTGCCCATCCACCGACACGACGAAGCGGCGTGTCCTGCGGCTTGCGCCGAGCGTCCAGTCGCCGTTCTCGCTCCACGCCGCGAGCGACAGCCGGTGCCCCAGGAACGACAGGCCGTGCCGCTCGCCCTCGAGCTGCGCGGTCAGGTAGCCCAGGTTCAGCCAGCGCACGCGCGCGAGCCAGGCATGCGCGCCGCCATCCGCTTCCGGCCCCGAGTAGCGCACGTCGGTGAGCGTCAATGGATCGCCGGGCGCGAGGAAGTCGGGAAGCGGAAGCGACCCGATGGGGTAGCGTGGCAGCGGGGCCGGCTGCGGCTGCGCGAGGACAGGACCCGCGGGGCGCGCCGCGGGTGCGGCGCAGAGCGCCGTGAGCACGAGGACGACGGAGCTCATCAGAAGTGTGCGCCCTCGAGCGCCCTCACGTCCGCCGCGGTCGGAAAGTAGGCGCGGATGTCCGGGACGAGGCTCGCGAAGGGGAGCAGCGGCCGGCCGCCGGCCGATTCCAGAACCCGCGCGGACCAATAGTCGTGGAGCGCCGTGGACTCGACGACCGCGCGGTACCCGGACGGCTCCTGCCGGATGTCGATCACACGATAGCCGTCGCGATCGAGGTCGAAGAGATCGAAGTAGAAGATCCGCGTAGCGTCGGAGATGCGGGCCAGGATCTCGGGAAACACCTCGCGCACCCAGCCCAGGTGCTTGGCGGTGCCGTCGGCTCCCGATTCGGTCACCCAGACGACCCGCCGCACGTCGTCGGGGAGTGTCGGGATGACCTCGCGGCTGTACACGTGGTAGGCGATCCGGTCGCAGACGCGCTCGAGGCCGGCCTCGAGCATCGCGCGCACGCGCGGCGGCCCGGCGACGTTGCCCGCCTCGGCGGCCGCCACCACGATGATGCCGGGGTCGATCCGCCGCAGCTCCGAGAAGCACGGGGTCAGGATCTCCCGCACATAGCTCTCGGGCGGCAGGCCCACGAAGCCCACCGGCTCGTTCAGGATCTGGAACGCGACGCGCCCCGTCCCACCCGGCCCGAGGCCGCCGAGGCCGGGCGCGAGCGGCTGCTGCGCGGTCGCGAAGAGCGAGGCGTAGAGGCGCAGGATCGTCGCACGACGGTTCGGGTCGTTGAGCGCCCGCGCTAGCGCGAGGCCGGAGAAATCGGCGAGCAGGACGAGCGCGTCGATGCCGAGCGCGCGCGCGGCGCGGACGTAGGGGATCGCCGCGAGCAGGCTGAAGCGATCGCCGAGCGGCGCAGTGATGCGGATTCCGTCGAAGCCCAGCTCGTAGACAGCCTGTAGCTGCAGGGCCACGAGCGAAGGGTCGATCGTGGTGTCGGTAGGCGCGCAGCCGAGGCAGCGCAGCGGATGCACGTTGATCGCCCCGTTTACTTTCGGGACCGGGACCGGCTGATCGAGCGGACCCATAGGCGCCCGCCCCGGATCAATGCCGTCGGGCGCGGCGGGCGACCGCGCCGCGTTGCCGCAACCGGAGTGCAGCAAGCCCGACAGGCCGAGCGGCAGGCTCGCCGACAATCGCAGGAACGAACGGCGCCCCGGCATGTGTCGGTGGCTCAGTGCGCGTTCACGGAAACAACGGCCCTCGAGGCGCTGGCGCGCTCGTCCATCCGACTATACTAGGGCCAGCCGAGCGCCATGTGTCAGCGGGTCCAGCCCGTGAGCTGCGAAGACTGAGGCATGCTGCGAGCCCGCCTCGGCACCGACCTCTCGGTCGACCTGCTCGACAACCGGCCCGGCATGCTCGCCCGTGCGGCCGAAGCGATCGCTTCGGGCGGTCTCAACCTCGAGGGCTTCGCCGAAGTGGAAGGCACGCTCCACGTGCTCACCGCCGACCCGCGCTCGGCCCGGCTCGCGCTCGAGTCGGCGGGGCTTGCGGTCAGCGGAGAGCGTGACGTCGTCGTGGTGCGGATCGAGGACCGCTCGGGCGCCGCGGCCGAGGTGTTCGGCCGCCTCGCGAGCGCCGGCGTGAACGTCCGCTACACCTACGTCGCTTCGGGACACCGCATCGTAATCGCCGCAGACGCGCCCGAGCAGGCGCTCACGGCGCTCCAGTCGCCGGCGGGCGCCTAGAACTCGACGCTCGCGCCGAAGAGCGGCACGCGCGGCATCAGGCTATCGCGATCGATCCGCGTGCGTCCTGTCGCGGGGTTCACGCTCGCGATCTCGCTGTAGCGGACGTTGTCATGATCGATCACGTTCGCGAGCTCGAGGAAGAGCCCGAGTGTCACCCGACCGCGGACGAAGCGCTTTTCGGCACGCACGTCGAAGCGGTTGTAAGGCGGCGGGCCGAAGCCGTTCCGCGGCTCGGCCACGAAGACACCCGCCGGAGTCTCGCGCAGGAAGCCGGGCAGCGGGAAGCCGCTGCCATGCCGGAAGGCGGACGTGACGAAAGCGCTCGAGCCGAGGCGGGTCCGCACGAAGGCCGTCAGTGTGTGGCGCTGGTCGAAGTCGGCGTCGAAGCTCGAGCCTTGGCCGTCGCTGCGCCGGGCGTGCGCCCACGCGAACGATACGAACCCGGAGACCGGCCCCGCCTGCCGCTGCAGTGTGAGCTCGAGCCCACGCGAGGGTCCGCCGAGCGCGTTCCGCAGCACGGCCGCGGGCTCTGGTCTCACGACGCGGCCGGCCACCAGGCGGTACTCCAGCTCCCGGTTGAAGATCAGCCGGCTCTCGGACTGGGTGTACGCCTCGACACGCAGCGAAAGCCCCGCCGGAAGCCGCTGCTCGACCGCTAGCGCGGCCTGCCGCGAGCGCTCGGCATCGAGCTCGGGGTTGCCGCGCTCGCCCGCGAGCTGCGCGAAGCGCGGGAACTGGGCGTAGCCGCCGAAGGCCGCGAGTAGCCGCGTCGAGCGCGTGAGGCCGACCTCGAGCGACGCCCGCGGCAGCGCCAGCGTCTCGCGGGTGGCCTCGAAGCGGTCGAGGCGCCCGCCGAAGGTCAAGGAGACGCGGGCCGCGGCTTGCCAAGTGCCCTGCAGGAACGCTCCGAGGAGCCAGCCGTCCCGGCGGTAGTCCTCGATCGTTCGAGGGGCTCCGGGCGGCGTCTCGAAGCGGCGCGACAGCACATCCTCGCCAAGCCGGCGCGCCTCCAGGCCCGCCTCGAAACGATGAGAGCCGCCCTGCCATGTGGCCTCCGCCTGAACGCCTCCCTGCAGGCTGTCGGACGCGAAGCGCTCGAAGCCGTCGCTGTCACGATTCTGGCCGGTCTGGTGAAGCACGAACGCGGTCGCGCCTAACGTCTGTCCGCTCGTGCCACGCCGCCACGAGAGATGGACGAGATCCGTCCCGGCAGCTGCGGTCAGCAGCTCGTGTAGGCCGGGTGTGGCCTCGGTATTCCGGTACTCGGAGCGCCCGACGAGAGCGACGAGAGACAGTGTCTGCGACGGGCGCGGCCGTAGCGTGAGGCGAGCCGTGAGGTCGTGCCAGCCGAGCACGAGCTGCGAATCGTCGGTCGCGCGCTCGACGACGTAGCCCAGGAAGCTCTTGCGCGCCGAGGCGATCCAGGAGGCCCTCGCTCCGAGCGGTCCCTCGAGCGTCGCGAAGACGCCGGCCGCCCCGGCGGTGGCCCGCCCGTGGAAGCCGTCGCGCCGTCCCTCGCGCGTGCGCACCGCGAGCACCGCGCCTACGCGGTCGCCATAGCGTGCGGGTGCGGTGCCCGGCAGAAGCGACAGCGACTCGACGACGTCGGCGTTGAAGATCGTGAGCGTGTAGCCGTCGTTGATGTCGCGGATGGTGTGGAAAGGCGCCTCGAGCCGCACCCCGTCGACGTACAAACCCGCGGCGCCGAAACCCGCGCCCCGCGCCGCGAAGGAGGCATGGAAGTCGTCGTTCGCCGCGACGCCCGGCAGCGCCTGCACGGCGCGCAGCGGGTCGCTCGCGGCGACGCTCGACAGGCTGCGCACCAAGTCGCCGTCGTAGCGGCGCGCGAGCGGCTCGCCCGGGACGGGCGCGTCGCCGGAGACGACCGTCACCGTCTCGGCGATACGTGGCGGCTCCGGCTTGCGCTCGGGCTCGTCGTCGCTCCACGCCGCCGAGCCCAGCCAGAGGGCCAGAGTCAGCGCCAGCGCCGCAGCGGGCGCAAGCCGCGGCACGGCCGTCAGCGGGTCAGGAGACGAGCCGGTCCAGGGCGAGCGCCGCATCCGCGGGCAGGTCCTCGAGCGCCTGAAGCTCGCGGTAGAGCGGCGTGAAGTCGGGCTCGGTCGCGTCGAACAGCTGCTGGAAGCTGTCGATCACGAAGTAGGTCTCCTGGTAGGCGTCGATGCGGTAAAGGCTGCGCATGATCCGGCGCAGGTCGAAGAGCACCCGCCGCGGCTTGGGGCTCGTGACCGCGTAGTCGACCTCGCCCGGCGAGGACAGGATCCCGGCGCCGTAGTTGCGCAGGCCCTGCGGCGTGCGGATCAGACCGAACTCGACGGTGTACCAGTAGAGTCGCGCGAGCCACGGAAGCGCGCCGAGGGCCTCCGCCTTGACGCCGCCCTTGCCGTAGGCCTCCATGTAGTCGGCGAAGACCGGGTCGAACAGCATCGGCACGTGGCCGAAGAAGTCGTGGAACACGTCGGGCTCGACGATGTAGGAGAACTCGTGCTCCTCGCGGATCCACCAGGTGACGGGAAAGCGGCGGTTCGCCAGGTGGTCGAAGAACACGAGGTCGGGGACGAGCCCCGGCACGGCCACGAGCTGCCAGCGCGTCGCGGCGCCGAGCTGCGCGTTCACCACCTCGAAGCGCGGGATGCCCTGCTGGTAGGGCAGCTCGCGCAGCGCCGCCAGGTACTCGTCGCAGGCGCGCCCGGGAACGAGCTCGATCTGGCGCCGGTAGAGGCGGCGCCAGCGGTCCTGCTGCGCCTCGGTGTAGGCCGAGTACTCCTGGTCGACCGTGTAGTCGGCCCGCATCCGGCCGTAGTCGCCACGCAGCCCATGGCTCGACTGGCCGTAGTTGGCCTGCCGCTCCGCGTTCATCTCTAGGCCTCGATACGATGCTAACAGATCGCCGCCCTGTGCGACCATCCCCAGTTGACGCCGTTTGACCTTGTGCGGCAGAGGACCCAATCGCGCTTGAAGGGCAAAGGGAACCGGGGGTGGACTACCACGCGTGGGACACTGGGGGGTCTACGCACCCCCCAGACCCCCCCACGTGCGAGGAATGGCGGCCTTCCAAGTGACGTTAAGATCATTCGGAGGCCCTCTCTCATGAAACTGAGGCTGATCCTTTTCTCCGCCTTCGTCCTGACGGGCGGCTTGTGGCTGCTGGCCGGTGCCCAGGCGCGCGAGGCCAAGGTGGCGAAGACCGCAGGCGGCGTCGCCCGCGCCACCTTCGCCGGCGGCTGCTTCTGGTGCATGGAGCCGCCCTTCGAGAAGATTTCCGGCGTCATGTCCGTCACCTCGGGCTACGCCGGCGGGCGCGTGAAGGACCCGAGCTACGACCAGGTCTCGTCGGGCGGCACCGGACACGCCGAGGTGGTGCAGATCGGCTACGATCCCTCGCGCGTGAGCTACGAGCAGCTCGTCGAGGTGTTCTGGAGGAACGTCGACCCGACGGACAAGGGCGGCCAGTTCTGCGACCGTGGCGACCAGTACCGCACGGGGATCTTCTTCGAGGGCGAGTCGCAGCGGCGCGCGGCGGAGGAGTCGAAGCTCTCGATCGACGCCGCGGGTGTGCTCGGGCGGCCGATCGTCACCGAGATCGTGGCGCTCGAGGCCTTCTACCCGGCCGAGGACTACCACCAGGACTTCTACAAGAAGAGCCCGGCCCGCTACTACAGCTATCGCGCGGGCTGCGGCCGGGACAAGCGGCTTTCGGACCTGTGGGGCAAGCTACCGGTGAAGACGGTGGCGGCGCCTCCGGCCGGCGCCCCGAAAGGATGGACGAGCGTGAAGGACGGAAGCTGGACGAAACCGCCCAAGGACGAGCTCAAGAAGCGGCTCACGCCGCTGCAGTTCACCGTGACCCAGGAGAGCGGCACCGAGTACGCCTTCCGCAACGAGTACTGGAACAACCACGAGCCGGGGGTCTACGTCGACGTGGTCTCGGGCGAGCCGCTCTTCTCCTCGCTCGACAAGTTCGACTCGGGCACGGGCTGGCCGAGCTTCACGCGCCCCCTGGTGGCGGCGAACGTCAAGTCGGAAACCGACGCGTCGCACGGCATGGTGCGGACCGAGGCGCGCTCCAAGAACGCCGACTCGCACCTCGGGCACGTGTTCGACGACGGCCCCAAGCCTACGGGGCTCCGCTACTGCATCAACTCCGCATCGCTGCGCTTCGTCCCGCTCGCGAAGCTCGAGGAAGAGGGCTACGCCGAGTACAGGGTCCTCTTTGAACAGGCCGCGGCCGCGAAGGCCCGATAGCGGGGGATCGGGGGGCGCTCAGCCCCCCGAATGCCGGTCCAGAGCGTCCTAGCCTCCGTTTGTTCGTTGCGTGTCCTTCGTTAGCTCCGTTCGTGTTCGTTCGTTCCGTTCGTTGTCAATCCGTTCCGTTCCCTGATGAAGTTCCACCGCGCGAGTCGTCCAAACCCGCGTACGCTCTCGCGGCCGCCGTCTCCACGCCCGTGGACTTTCCGATCCGACGGACCGAATCGCGATCCCGAAAGCCGGAGCCGCACGCGGTCGGCTTGGACACCAAGCCGCTGAACCACGACTCAACGCCCTGAGCCCGGCGAAGATCCGCGCGTGCGTTCGTCTTGGACAAAAGCGGCACGGCCGTTGCCTCTGGATGCTCCGACTCCGCTCGTCCCCGTGGAGATCAGGAGGCCTATGTCCAAGAGACTGTTCGCTCTCGCCGGCGCGATGCTGCTGATGGCGCTGCCGGCATACTCGCAAACCAACCCCACCGGCACGCTCTCCGGCAAAGTGACCGACACCCAGGGCCTCGCCGTTCCCGGCGCCGTGGTGTCGGCGCAATCACCCGTGCTGCAGGGCACTCGCACAGCCACGACCTCACCGAACGGGGACTACATCGTTCCCTTCCTGCCCCCGGGCGACTATACCGTCAGCGTCGAGATGGGCGGCTTCGGCAGCGTGAAGCACTCCGCCCGGATCGCGATCGGACAGACGGCCACCGTCAACGCCACGCTCGCCGTCTCGAGCCTGTCGGAGACGGTGAACGTCACCGCCGAAACCGTCGCCGATTTCGGGCAGAAGGCGCAGGTCTCGACCAACTTCAAGCAGGAGCTGGTGCAGACGCTGCCGCTCTCACGCACGTTCCAGTCCGCCGCGATCCTGACCCCGGGCGTCCAGGTGTCGGGGCCGTCCGGCGCGTTGGCGATCTCCGGCGCCATGTCGTTCCAGAACCTGTTCATGATCAACGGGGTCGTGGTGCAGGACAACGTCCGCAGCACGCCGTTCAACCTGTTCATCGAGGACGCGCTCCAGGAGACGACCACCACCACCGCGGCGGTCTCGGCCGAGTTCGGCCGCTTCGGCGGCGGCGTCGTGAATGCGATCACCAAGTCGGGCAGCAACGAGCTCGGTGGATCGTTCCGGCTGACCCTCGAGAACGACGACTGGACGGCGCTCACGCCCTTCCCGAACGACACGCGCACCGACGACGTCGTGCCCACCTACGAGGCGACGCTCGGCGGACCGATCCTGAAGGACAAGCTGTGGTTCTTCGGCGCCACGCGGCTACGCGACTTCACGGAATCGCGCTCCACCACCACGACGCTCGTCTCCTACCAGCGCGAGCTCGACGAGAAGCGCTACGAGGGCAAGCTCACTTTCTCGCCGACCGCCCGCCACACCTTCAAGGGGGCCTACAGCTGGATCGACTCGGCCGAGAACGGCAACAGCTTCGGCGTGATCATGGACGTTGCGAGCCTCTCGAACCGGCAACTGCCGCAGCGGCTGCTCTCGCTCAACTACACCGGGATCGCCAGCCAGCACTTCTTCGTCGAGGCCCAGTACTCCTCGCGCTCGTTCAAATTCGAGAACTCGGGCGCCCGCTTCACAGACCCGATCCAGGGCACGCTGCTGCTCGACCAGTCGCGCGGCAACAACCGCTACAACTCACCGACTTTCTGCGGCGTGTGCGGGGCAGAGGGCCGCGACAACCAGAACGTGGTGCTGAAGGCGTCCTACTTCCTCTCCACGAAGTCGACCGGCGCGCACAACCTCGTCGGTGGCGTCGACGTGTTCGACGACAAGCGCCTCGCCAACAACCACCAGTCCGGCAGCGACTTCCGCATCTTCACCACCTCGGCGATCATCCAGGGCCAAGAGGTCTACCCGGTGCTCGACAACCGCAGCGTCATCCGCTGGACGCCGATCTTCCAGGAGACCCAGGGCAACCGCTTCCGGACCTGGTCGTTCTTCCTGAACGACGCGTGGACGCTCGACAGGCACTGGAGCTTCAACCTCGGCCTGCGCTACGACAAGAACGACGGCCAGGACGGCTCGGGCCACGCGGTAGTGAAAGATGCGGCCTTTAGCCCGCGTCTCGCCGCGACCTTCGACCCGAAGGGCGACGGCAGCTGGACGGCGAACGCGTCCTACGCGCAGTACGTCACCTCGATCGCCAACACCGTCGGGGACGCCGCCGCGGCCGGGGGCCAGCCCGCCACGATCGACTTCGAGTACCTCGGGCCCGCCGTCAACACCGGCAACCCCGCGAACCCGATCCCGACCGGCCAGTCGCTGCAGATCCTGTGGGACTGGTTCAACGCCCACGGAGGGACCAACCGCCCGATCCGCGGCACGCCGGCGGTGCCGGGTGTCAACTTCCAGATCAGCGACCGGCTCGCTTCGCCGAACGTACAGGAGTTCACCCTGGGTCTGAGCCGCCGGCTCGGCGCGCGCGGCTTGGTGCGGGTGGACGGCATCTACCGCAGCTACGGCGATTTCTACACGCTGCACCGCGACCTCAGCACCGGCAAGGTGCAGGACCAGTTCGGCCGCAGCTTCGACCTGGGGATCTACGAGAACGTCAACGATCCTCTCGAGCGCAAGTACCGGGGCGTCAACTTCCAGCTGAGCTACCGCCCGACCGGAGCCGTGAACCTCGGCGCCAACTACACGCTGTCCAAGACCGAGGGCAACTTCGACGGCGAGACCGGCGGCGGCGGCCCCGGTGCCTCGCTCGTCACGAGCTACCCCGAGTACGTCGACAACCGCTGGTTCCTCTCCGACGGCGACCTGGTGACCGACGTGCGTCACCGTGCCCGCCTGTTCGGGACCTGGCGCCTGCCGCTGCCCCAGGGCATCGGCGCATTCGACCTCGGCGGCCTCTACATCTTCAACTCCGGGGCCCCCTATCCCTGGGGCACGGTACCCTCGATCGACTCGAGGCCGTACGTCACCCCCAACCCCGGTTACACGAGCCCGCCGGCCCAGGTCACTTACTGGTTCTTCGCTCGCGACGCGTTCCGCATGGATGCCCTGCACCGGGCGGACCTGTCGCTCAGCTGGTCACGCCGGCTCGGGATCCGCAGGGCCGAGCTCTTCGTCCGCGGGCGCGTGCTGAACGTCTTCAGCCGCGACGGCCTCACGAACGCGAGCGGCGGACAGGAGCGAGCGGGCGAGACGGGCTGCGCCACCACGGGCTGCATCGACACCACGATCCAGTCGAACCGCACCAACGCGTCGCTCGCCCGTTTCAACCCGTTCACGGAGACGCCGGTCGAAGGCGTGCACTTCATCAAGGGCACGGCCTTCGGCACGGCTACGAGCCGCTACGCCTACCAGTACCCGCGCTCGTACGACGTCTCGGTCGGGTTTAGGTTCTGATTCCCCCTGGTGGGGACGGCGCGCGGCCTTGCAGTTGCGCCGTCCCCCCAGATTCTGAGCCGGCACGTTGTCCCACTCGAGCCGCGCACCCTCCTCCGCTTCGTTGGCCCTGGTCGGCCCCCGCTCGCCGCCGATCAGCAGGGGAGGCCGAAAAGGCGTGGGACCGAGATGTCTTCGTCGATGTCAGGCCAGTGGATGGCCACTCGAGGGGTACGGTCAGGGAGCTCTTGCGTGCGCCATGGGGGCCCTAGTGCTTGGCGCGGCCGTAGCGTCTGGCCGTCTCTCGGTCCCCAACGGCTTCGAGCGTGACGACCGCGACCTGACGGGCCCGCGGGTGCGGGTTCGCGGCGATCATGGCGTCGAGCACGGCGAGCGCGTCGCGCCGGCGGCGCTCCGCGAAGAGCAGCGCCGCGAGGTTGGCCTGGGCGATCAGGTTGCCGGGGAATGCCGCGGCTTCGCGGCGGTAGGCTGCTTCCGCCTCGCGAGGGCGGCCCGAGCGGGCGAGGGCGTCCGCTCGCAGCGCCTCCAGGTTGTAAACCGACTCGAGTTCCAGGGCCTTGGCCCGCAGCTCGGCCTCGTCGAGTCGGTTGAGCGCTCCTTCGAAGTCGCCTTTCGCGGTGCGCAGCTCGGCGCCGATGAGCCACGAGGCCGGCTGCGGGTTGCGCACGGCGATGGCCGCGTCCGCGTGCTGGCGCGCCTCGACGAGCCGCCCGCGCGCGAGCGCGATGCGCGCCTTGAGCTCGAGCGCCTGCGCGGGCACCGACGCTAGCGCACGCTCCGCGGCCGCTTCGGCATCGTTGAGTTGGCGACCCCGCAGTCGCGCATAGCCGAGCTGGACCCGCACGTCGCCGAGCTCCATTCCGCCACGCGCGAGCGCCGTCTCGAAGCTCGTGGCGGCTTCGGCGAAGCGGCCGAGCTCGTGCTGCACCTCACCGAGCTTGATCCACGCCTCCAGGTTGGCGGGCGCCTCGCGCACCACCGTGTTGAGCAGCGCCGCCGCCTCGTCGAGCCGCCGTTCCGTCGCGAGGTGGAAGCTCTGCTTCATCCGCTCGAGCTGGGGCAGCATGTCGCGCGGGTTGGGAAGCGGAGCGCCCGCGGGCCGCTCGCGGGCCGTCCCGATGTAGCCGAGCGCGCTGAGCCGCGCGGTCTCGACCGGGTCCACGCTCGAGGGCGCCGCCGGGTTCGAGGGCACACGCGCGAGCGCCGCGCGCATACGCTCGAGCGCCTGCGGCTCGCGCGCCGCGAGGTCCCGCGTCTCTCCCGGGTCCGAGGCGAGGTCGTAGAGCTCGGGCCGCGGCCCATGGATGTAGTGCCAGCGTCCGTCCACGCTCGAGCGCAGCTCGGACCAGCCCAGGTGGAGACGCGGGTAGAGCGTCTCCGCGTAGAGCTCGCGCGCCGCATCGGTGCTCGCGCGGAGCAGCGAGCGGGCGGACGAGGTCTCGGGGGGTACCAGCCCCACGAGCTCGGCGACCGTGGGGACGATGTCGGCGAGCTGAACCAGCGCGCGGATCGTCTCACCCGCGCGGCGCTGCCCCGGCAGCTTCAGGAACAGCGGCACCTGGATCGCCTCGCGGTAGAGCAGGACCCCGTGCTGCTCCTCGCCGTGGTCCATGAGCCCCTCGCCGTGATCCGAAGTCACGATCACGATCGCGCGGTCGTAGAGCCCGCGCTCGCGCAGGAAGGCAAGAAGCTCGCCGACGACCGCGTCGGCCGCCGCGACCTCGCCGTCGTAGGGATGCGGGTAGCGGCTGCGGAACGGCTCGGGAGGGCTCCACGGGACGTGCGGCTCATAGATGTGGAAGAAGTAGAAAAACGGCTCTGCCGCATGCTCGCCGATCCAGCGCTTCGCGAGTGCGGCCGTGAGGCCACCGGGCCGCTGCTGGTCGGCGAAGCCGCCGCCCGTCCGCGGGTCGAGCGAGTCCTCGTAGGCGTCGAAGAGCGCGGCGAGCCCGGTCTCGCCTCGCAGCACGTAGGACGACACCGCCGCGCCGGTCGCGTAGCCCCGCGCCTTCAGCAGCCCAGGCAGATGGGGGTGCGCACGGCCGTCGAACGCGAACCCGACGTTGTTGCGCACCCCATGCTCCGGCGGCAGCAGGCCCGTGAGCATCGTGACGTGCGAGGGCAGCGTCATCGGGCACGGGCTCCACGCGCTCTCGAACAGGATCGCGTCGCTGCGGACGCGGTCGAGGTGCGGCGTCGCGACGCCGCGGTAGCCATACGCGGGCAACCGATCGGAGCGCAGCGTGTCGATCGAGATCAGCACGACCGGAGCGTTCGGGAACACGCTGGGAGCGGCGGCACGGCGGCAGGCGGGCCCGGAAAGAACCACGAGCAACAGCAGGGCCAGTCGCGGCCCGAGCCTCGGCGCCATCTTGAGATGCTAGCCTGTGGTGAGAAGCGCCCGTAACGCCGAGGCGGAAGATTCAGGGGCCAGGCATGGGACCTAAGAGCGGGCCCGAACGTCTCCAACGTAACCCCTTGCCCGCAAGCGAGAGAGAATGTGGCGAGGAGCGCAAGACCCATGGCACGTGACTTGCTAAACACACTCCTGGTTCTCCGCTGGCGGTGTGCCCGATGACGTGGGGTCGCAACACGATGGGGTGGGCTGTCCCGGCCGCGATCGCGCTCGGCCTCAACAGCGCCTACCTCGCGCTGCGGCACGACCCGACGCTCTTCTACTTCGTGAACATCGTCGCGCACCTCTTCCTGGGACTGGCGCTGGCCGTGAGCGTGGGGCCGACCGTGCACCGCGGCTTCCGCGCGCTGCCCTTGGCCGAGAAGGCGGCCGCCCTCGCGCTAATCGGCGCGACGGCGCTCGGCCTGGTGCTGATGATCACGGGCACGACGCGCCCTTATCGTCCGCTGCTCTTCGTCCACATCGCGTTCGGAGCGGCGGGAGCCTTGCTGCTGCTGGCCCGTGCGGCGGCAGGTTCGCTCGCCTGGATCCCCAGGTTGGCCTGGGGGCGCGGCCTCGCGCTCGTGGCGCTCGCGGGCACAGCGCTCACTCCGGCCTTCCGCTACTACGCGGACCATCTCGCCCCGAACGGCCGGCCGATCGTCAACCCGGCTCTGCCGCCCCTCAGCATGGACGGAGAGGGCGCGGGTCCTCGGTCACCCTTCTTCCCTTCGTCCGCGGACACCAACACCGGCCAGATCATCCCGGCGAACTTCTTCATGACGAGCACCACCTGCGCCCGCTGCCACAAGGACATTTACGACCAGTGGAACGCGTCGGCGCACCACTTCTCGTCGTTCAACAACCAGTGGTACCGGAAGTCGATCGAGTACATGCAGGACGTCGTGGGGACGAAGCCGAGCCGGTGGTGCGCGGGCTGCCACGACCACGCGGTCTTCTTCAACGGCCGCTTCGACCGCCCGATCCGGGAGCAGATCGATACGCCCGAGGCGCAGAACGGCCTTAGCTGCACGTCGTGCCACTCGATCGTACACGTGCGCAGCACCATGGGGCAGGGCGACTTCGAGATCGAGTACCCGCCGCTCCACGACCTTGCCGTGAGCGACAACCCGATCCTGGCCGCGGCCCACGACTACCTGCTGAAGCTCGACCCCGTGCCTCACAAGCGCACGTTCCTGAAGGCCTTCCATCGGGACCAGACCGCCGACTTCTGCTCGTCGTGCCACAAGGTGCACCTGGACGTGCCCGTCAACGACTACCGCTGGTTCCGCGGCTTCAACGACTACGACAACTGGCAGGCCTCCGGCATGTCCGGCCAGGGCGCGCGCTCGTTCTACTACCCGAAGGAACCGCAGCGCTGCGCCGACTGCCACATGCCGCTCGTCGCGGCGAACGACCCGGTGGCCAGGGACGGCAAGGTGCGCTCGCACCGCTTCCCCGCGGCCAACACCGCGCTGCCCTTCGTGAACGGCGACCACGAGCAGCTCCGCATCACGCAAGAGTTCCTCAAGGACAACGTCGTGAGCGTCGACATCTTCGGCCTGGTGCCGGGCGAGGACCCGGGCCCGCCCTCGGCGACGCGGGCCGCGGCCGAGCCGCGGCTCGCCAGCACTTTCGCGGTGGGGGAAGAGGGCGGAAGCCTGGGCGCGGCGCAGAACGTGCTCCGCGACGCGGCCCCGGTCGTGGCGCCGCTCGGCAAGCTGGAGGCCGCGCTCCGCCGCGGCGAGTCGGCGCGCGTGGACGTGGTGGTGCGCACGCGCAAAATCGGCCACTTCTTCCCGGGCGGCACGGTCGACGCGTTCGACGTGTGGGTGGAGCTCGAGGCGGTGGACTCGAACGGCCGCACGATCTTCCACAGCGGCGAGGTGCTCGATGCGGGGAAGGGACCCGTCGAGCCGGGCGCGCACTTCTACAGAAGCCTGATTCTCGACGAGCACGGTAACCCCATCAACAAACGCAACGCCTGGGCCGGGCGCTCCGTGGCCTACGTGCGCCTGATCCCGCCGGGGGCCGCGGACACCATCCACTACCGGCTGCGCATCCCGGAGGACAGCGGCGACCGCGTGACGCTCCGCGCGAAGGTGAACTACCGCAAGTTCATGTGGTGGAACACTCAGTGGGCCTTCGCCGGCGTGCGCGATCCGCAGCACCGCGAGTTCGGCCTCGGCAAGGGCTACGACGACGGTCGCTGGCTCTTCACCGGCGACACGTCGAAGGTGTCGGGCGAGATCAAGGCCATTCCTGATCTGCCGATCACCGTGATGGCCGAGGCGAAGGCCGAGCTGCGGATCCTGCCGAAGGGCGCGCCCGCGCCGGACCCCAAGCCCTATCTCGACCGCTCGGTGCGCGAGCGCTGGAATGACTACGGCATCGGCCTGCTGCTCCAGGGCGACCTGCGCGGCGCCGAGGCCGCGTTCGTGAAGGTGACGGAGATGGAGCCCGGATATGCGGACGGCTGGGTGAACGTCGGCCGGGTGCGGCTGCAGGAAGGCGAGATGGCCGCGGCGGAGAAGGTCCTGCGCAAGGCGCTCGAGGTGGATCCGAAGCTCGCCAAGACCCACTTCTTCCTCGGCACGGCGCTCAAGGCGCAGGGCCGTTACGACGAAGCGCTCGACCACACGCGGCTGGCCCAGGCCCAGTACCCGCGCGACCGGGTCGTGACCAACCAGGCGGGCCGGCTTCTCTTCCTGAAGCGCCAGCACCAGGAAGCGACGGTCGAGCTGCAGAAGGTCCTTGCGGTGGACCCCGAGGACCTGCAGGCGCACTACAACCTGATGCTGGCCTACCAGGGAGCGGGGAACGCGGAGATGGCGAAGAAGCACCAGGTGCTCTACGAGCGCTTCAAGGCCGACGAGGCGGCACAGTTCATCACGGGGCCGTACCGGCAGCTACACCCGCATGACAACAACGAGCGCCAGGCGGTGCACGAGCACCACTCGGTCGAGCCCGAGCGACCGCCGAGACCCGAGCGGCCCGCCGTGCCCTACCGGGCAGCCCGACGCGAGGCCCCGCATGCGGCGCCGGCCGGCGGCGCCTCAGTCGCGGGAGCCCGCCGGTGAGGGCGCTCGCGCCGTTCACAGCGCTTGCCGCTTTGACGCTGGTAGCGCACCTGCCGCGGCTCCACGCGCAGGCGGCGACCGCTCCCGGCGTCGTCTTCAACGACGTCACGAAGGAAGCCGGCATCACGTTCCGACACACGAGCGGGGCGTTCGGCAAGAAGTACTTGCCCGAGACGATGGGCTCCGGGGTCGTGTTCTTCGACGTCGACGGCGATTCGGCCCAGGACGTCTTCTTCGTGAACTCCACCCGCTGGCCGGGCCGCCCCGAGAAGCCGGGGCTGCCGGCGCTCTACCGCAACGACGGCAAGGGCCGCTTCACCGACGTGACGAAGGCGGCGGGTCTGGCGGTGGAGATGTACGGCCTGGGCGCCGCGGCCGCCGACTACGACGACGACGGCAAAGTCGATCTCTACGTCACCTGCCTCGGCCCGAACCGCCTGTTCCGCAACCTGGGCGGTGTGAAGTTCGCGGACGCGACCGCGAAGGCCGGGGTTGGCGATCCGGGGTTCGGGACGAGCGCGATGTTCTTCGACTACGACAAGGACGGCCGGCTCGACCTGGTGGTCGCCAACTACGTCACCTGGTCGATCGCCGAGGACCTTTTCTGCACGCTCGACGGCAAGAGCAAGTCCTACTGCACGCCGGAATCCTACAAGGGCCAGAGCCTCCGGCTCTATCGCGGCCTGCCCGACGGTCGCTTCGAGGACGCCACCCAGAAGGCCGGACTCGAGGACGCGCGCGCCAAGTCGCTCGGCCTCGCGCTCATCGACTACGACAGCGACGGCTGGCCCGATCTCTTCGTGGCCAACGACACGCAGCCCAACAAGCTCTACCGGAACAGCGGCGACGGCCGATTCACCGACGTCGGCGTGGCCGCGGGCGTCGCCTTCGGCGAGACGGGCGTGGCGCGCGCGGGCATGGGCACGGATGCCGGCGACTACAGCGGCAGCGGCCGGCCCTCGCTCCTGATCGGGAACTTCTCGAACGAGATGCTGGGGCTCTACCACAACGATGGCAACGGCCTCTTCATCGACGAGGCGCCGTCCTCGACCGTGGGGCAGGCCTCGCTGCTCACGCTCAGCTTCGCGGCGTTCTTCTTCGACTTCGACCTCGACTCGAAGCTGGACATCTTCTCCGTGGGCGGCCACGTGGCCGACGACATCGCGAAGGTCCAGCCCAAGGTGACCTACGCACAGGCGCCGCACCTGTTCAGGAACGCGGGCGGCAAACGCTTCGAGGACGTGGCGGCGCGGCTGGGCCCGGATTTTGCGCGGCCGATGGTCTCGCGCGGCGCGGCCTACGCCGACGTGGACGGCGACGGGGATCTCGACCTCGCGGTGACCGCCAACGGCGGCCCGGCGGTGCTGCTGCGCAACGACGGCGGGAACCGCAACGGCTGGCTGCGCGTGCGCCTCGTGGGCACGAAGTCAAACCGCGACGGCATCGGGGCGCGTGTCACGGTGACCCTGCCGGGTGGAGCGAAGAGCTGGGCGGTCGTCAAGACGGGCTCGAGCTACTGCTCGCAGAGCGAGCTGCCGCTGACGTTCGGCCTCGGTACGGCGAAGGGAGTCGAGGCGGTCGAGGTCGCCTGGCCGAGCGGGCAGGTCGACCGGCTGGGCCCGCAAGCTGCCGGCCGCACGGTCGTCGTCAAGGAGGGCGCGGGTGTGCGCTAGGCGGGACGGCCCGGACCGGAGCCGGCGTTCCTATCGCCCGCGTCGTCCCTTGCGGCACTCGGCTTCCGCTTGCCGTTGGCCACGACGATCAGACCGGCTACCGCCAGCAGCAGGATGACCGCTGCGATCGCACCCTCCAGGGGGTTGGCGTGTGTGGCCGTGTGAATCGTGCTGACTGCCCTGGACACGTCCACGCACATGCTCAAGACGATGGAGGTCGTGATCAGTGCAACAGGCTTTCGCGGCTCCACAAGGCCGAGAAGGGCAGCCACGAGCATGAGCGGGCTTGCCAGCAACCACGAGGATCCCGAGCATCTCTGCGACGTCCCCACTGACACCAATCGCCCCAGTTGGCCACAGCAGCGTCGTCAGCCACAGTGCGACATGCAGACAGACCGCAGCAAAGTATGCACCTGCAATCGCCCTCTTCATCGTTCCACCTACCGCCACTCTCGTCCTGCGAACATCCAGATCACCGTCAGTGCCTATCAGAGAAGTGCATGGAGCTTCGTGACGGTTGCCCAGTTTCGCGTAGTCGTGGCGTCGCCAAGTATGCGGCCGACGGCCTGAACCAGCCGACTCTCGATCATCCCTGCCGGGCACCAGAGATAGGCCGCGCGGGTGCCCAGGGCGAGCACTTCAGGCCTCCAATCCTGTCGCGTCAAGGGCTCGAGCCGCACCGGGTCTGCAGCTTCGCTGAGGAAGGCGACGAGCAGGCGTGCCGGAACATCCGCCACATCGCACAACGCGTTCTCCCTGACGACGGTTGCGAAGTCGTCGGCGGTGAGCACGATGACCCGGGCCGAAACCCCGAGCTTTGCCGACATCGCCCGCTCGATGCGGGCACCGACGCGGCTCGGATCACCACGCCCCGCGGTGAAGACGATGTTGCCGCTGTTGAGAAGAGTACGGGAGTCGCCGTAACCGAGACTCTCCATCAACGCGCGGAGGTCGGCCATCGCGACCCGCTTGGCCCGGCCCACGTTGATCCCGCGTATGAGCGCTACCGATCTTGCAGGTCTGCCCAGCATTGGTGTGGATCGCCGGGCTAAGAACCGGGCGGCGCGTCTTTCGCTTCGTCCGGGAACGCGCGAACGGCTGCCGCGATCTCGCGGCTGAGCTCGGCAATCAGCTCGCTCATCGCCTCGACCTCGGCGCCGGGATCGACGCCCGCGGGGCCGCTCACGAGTGGCCCACGACGGAGTGTCGCGGTGCCGCGGGCGAGAGGCTGCTCGCCTCGTGCCGGAAGCAACGCCCAGCGCCCGTCGAGTCGCACCTCGCCGCTGGCCTGCAAGCCGAAGACCCGCAGCTCCGTGACCACGCGGCAGCGCGGCACCGCCGACGAGCGCCAGGGGGCGCGCGCGACGAAGTGCTCGGGCAGCAGCGTCGCCAGGTTCTCGGCGAGGGTGCGCGTGAAACCGGTTTCGAGCGGCTCGCCCCAGCGCAGGAACTCGTCGATCCGCAGCTCGCCGGGCGCGGCCCATGTCACGAGCTGCGGACGGTCGAGGTGGCCGGGGAGCCGAACTGGCATCACGCCGACGAATCCGCGCCTGACGTCGGCGGCGGACGAAGCGGGAGGCTCGGCGACCGAGCGCAGCACGAAGAAGCGGGCCTCGGGCGTGCGCTTCAGGGAAACGCACCCCGTGGCGGCCGCGGCGATGGCCGCGAGCGACAAAACGAAGGCACGCGCGCGCATTACTTCTTCTCCTTGATCTGGGGCTTGCCCTGCACCACCGCCTCGGGGTGGGTCTGGATGTAGTCGACGAGGTTGCGGATCGCCTTCATCGCTCGCGACAGC
>Ga0247727_10006826_pt1 | contig 22167 bp, 15 predicted proteins | sample WisWelCaveWW1625_FD_202498 | JGI IMG/M metagenome (GOLD analysis project Ga0247727, IMG submission 202498) | Biofilm microbial communities from Wishing Well Cave, Virginia, United States - WW16-25 | ecosystem: Environmental > Aquatic > Deep subsurface > Groundwater > Cave microbial mat | place...
GTTGTTCTCCGGCTTTCCCCCTCGTATTCCTCTCAATCGCCGCCAGCCCTGCGAGGATATGGCCGTTCGCAACCACGAGCAACCCGAGCGGCACGAACACGATGCCGACCGCGACGAGCACAATTAAATTTTGCACATCCGAAAGGCCGGCGAGCAAACACACGAGGCCGCCGAGCGAAAGGAGCCAACCGAGCGCGGCAATCCATTTCGCGCTGGCGCGGCGGCGAACGAGATTCGCGTCATGATCCGGCTCGCTAGAAGGCGAATTTTCGAGAACCAATAATGCGGAAATCATGTGCCTCCGTCTCATTTGCCGAGAGAGAGAAAAAACAATTGCTGCGTTACGTTTTTCGAAGAGACAAACGACATGCCCGCTGCGGCAGGCGGGCAAGCTTGTGAAGGAAGGTTGGAAATTAAAAGATTAGTGAGAGTGAGGTCGGGCTTAAAAGCGGATGGAAAGAAGTGTGCTGCACACAGGCAACATGGGCGTTGCAAGGAAACGACATGGGAAGCTTGAATATGATCGTCGTGCTCGAGAACATCCCCGGAAAAACAAACGCCACTTGCGGAGGAGCAAGTGGCGTTTCGGTTTTTACAGCAAGCGAGCGCTTCTTTTGCTTTTGGTTACGCTTGCACTCGAGCGCGTCCCGCCAAAGCGAGATTGACAGATTTATTTTGCCAGCACCATCTTCCTCACCAACGCTTGCTTGCCCGCGGTGACTTTGTACAGATAAATTCCCGTTGCAACCGGGCGGCTTGCTGCGTCGCGGCCATCCCATAGCACGTTTTGATAGCCGGCTTGCTGCAGCGCGTTGTCGAGCAGCGTGCGCACGCGGCGGCCGAGTTGATCGTAGATCACCACGCTCACGCTCGCGGCTTCGGGCAGATTGTAGCGAATGCTCGTTTCGGGATTGAACGGGTTCGGGTAGTTCTGCAATATTTCGAACTTCGCCGGCACGAGGGCAATCTCACCCGCTTGCTTCGCGGCGAATTGCTCGCTGCCCACAACGAGCTTCAGCTTTTTCTGCACGGGCGCGCCGCCGGTGCGGAACGTGTACTCCGTGTTCGTGCGCAGGTTTTGTGCAATGCCCAACGCTTCGTCGATCACAAACACATTGGCCGAGACCGGAACCTCGCCGAGGAAGTTGAAGGACACGCGCACGTTCGCATGCGTTTGATTCGTGGCTACTTCAAATTCCCACGCTTGATCTTCATCGCTGCTCGGGCGGAAGTCCGTTGCGAAACGTTCGGCAGGCTGTTCCCATTCCGCACGCGGGAAAGAGACGGCGACATAACCGCCGATCACGGGCGGCTCCGCTAGTTCAAGGCCATCGAAACCGACTTGCGCATTGGCACGCACGCCGGCCCAGTTGAAATTATCCTGCGCACCGTTGGCTTGCGCGGCAATTTGAACGGCCCACTCTTGCGCTTGCAGCGCGAACGGTTCTGCAGAAGCCTTGCCGATGCGGCCCGGCACTGCAACCGGCTGCACGGTCAAACGAATCGGCGTGCCCGGCGAGGTGTTCGGATTGCGCACAACATAAACGGCATAACCGCGCCACGCATCCATCACATCCGTGAAGGTCCACTGATTCTCAAACGACCACAAGCTCACCGTGTCTTGATTGGCATTCACCAAACGCAACGAGCGTTTGTGTACCGGAAAGTTGAAGGGCGTGGCAATTAAATTCCAGCCTTCATAAACCGTCAAGGTATCCGGGCAAACCGTACGGCGCGTAGTGCCGAGGCCGCTATCCAGAACGATGTTTGGCTTGCGCGTGATGATAAAGAACGAGCGGCCGGGCGTGAAGGGGCGAACTTTCGTGCCTTCTAAAAAACGCTCATCGGCCGGCGTTAGTGGATTATTGACAATCCGTGGATCATAATCGAACAAGCGCCATTGCTTTGCATCATACGCGCCGAGATCGTCTTGCAGCGTGTTGATTGCACTACTGTCGGCGAGATTATACGGGATGGAGAACAATTGATAGCTGTTCGTGGCATCGCCGGCAGCCAAAGGCACGGGGTTGCCATTGGCATCAATGCGATAATCGCCCTCGCCCAGCGTGCGTGTGCGGATGGGATACCAATACGTGTCATCGTCCGGCGCGTTTGCAAATTCGCCGCCGCTGCCGTAGCAAGACGGACCGTTAGTGGGGCCGTTGGTGAGGTTCGGGCCGTTGTAAGCCGGCAACACTTGATCGCGTGCCGTGGCGCGAAACTCGATGCCGCGACGTGTGACACCCGCCATGGGAATGGTGAATTGGAAAGTATCCGTCGTGCCCACGCGGAGCGCCGGCAATGGAGGCGCTTCCGTGCTAGCGCCGCCGAGGCGATAATTCACCCAAACCGTATCAACGCCTGAATGCGCATCTTGCACCAACAAACGATCAGTGAAAGCCTGGCCGATGGGTGCGATGTTGTTCGTCAAGCTTCTCGCGCGCGTGAGTGTCGGCGGGCACATATCGAAACGATAACGCGTTTGCGAATAGCTCAACGGATTCGCATTGCCCGAAGAATCTGCCACCCAATAATACAACGTGTCGTCGCCGCATAGCGCCGAGGAGTTGAACAGCACGTTGAAGCTCGCGTTATCACCCGAGCGCGTCAACAACACTTCACCGTCGGGTGTGCTCGTGTTCGTAGGCAGCGTATTGAACTTCCAACGCACGCGTGCAGCATCTCTCGAGAGATTGGGTAGCGCAAGCGTCAATCCCCAATTTTGATTTGCGCCGAACCACGTCAATACCGGAATCGTGCGCGCGCTCGGGCCGCCGGGCGCAACGGGCGCAGTAGTATCCAGCTTGAAGCGGAAAGCAACCGCATTGGCATGCCCGGAAATTCCCGCTTTATCAATCACCCAAAAATAAGCATACCAATAACCTTGGTAACCTTGAATCTGGAAAAGTTTATTCAGCCGCAAATTCGCGCACGAGAGCGTTTGCGTGGTGTCGAGCGCTCCCAATCTGAAGCGGTCGCCGTTTGTGGTATCATTCGCACTAGTCGGCGGATTCAGGCCGCGCACAAGCTTCCAACGCACTTCGGCGATGTTGCGGCCGTCTTGCACGGTCCAGCAAATCGGAATGAGATTGGCGTTGGTGAAATATGGAAAGCCGCCCGGCCAGTAAACATTGCTGATGTTCCAATTGACAAAAGCGGGCGCGCCGCTGTAATAATACAACGGGCTATAATAAGCCGAGCTGAACCCGGAAGCGCCGTTCGTGCCATCCAGCCAAATCCAACAATAGTTCCGGCCCGTGGCGACGATATTCCGCAAAGGAATCCTGAAGCAAAACGTGCCGCCGCTGGTATCCGGAATTGCGGAGCCGGTGGTATCCGAGGCGCTTTGTGGCGCTAGGTTCGACGTGATGATTTTCCAACGGACGAAAGCAACATCGTTGGCGTTTCTATTCGGCAAACAAACATACAGAAAGTCGCCGCTAGCATAGCCGGGATACCCGCCGTATTGCGCCCAATTAATGTTCAATACCCTGATCGAATCCGGCGGTTGATTGACGTTGCCGGTTCCGCTCAAGGGAATGCTATCCCCGGCTTGTGGCCCGGAGTCGTTCGTCGTGAAAATAAGATTCGCGTTGTACGCAATTCCTTCGGTCGGTCTAAAAGTCACGCGCACCGTGTCGGTGTCCGCCGGCGCGAGGACGCGCGGCAAATCCAAAGGATTCACTTGAAAGATACTGTTCCAAGAAGACGCGATCCTCTCGATGCGTAAAGTATCGCTCGAAGCCGATTCCCCGGCTGGAGAATTGATGACCAACACTTGCCGGGTCGACGAATTGTTCACGCTGACCAGCCCAAAGTTGATAGCCGTCGGCGCGAATACAATGCGCGGGCCTTTCGCGCGGCCGCGCAACACCACTTCAACCGTATCGGGATTGGCATTCACGGTATAAATCACGCGCAGCCGGGTTTGGTGCGCTTGCCGGCTCGCGGGCTGATAACGAATGCGAGCGCTCAAGCTATCGCCGCTCTGCAAAACGCCCGCGAGATTGTTGAGCAGCGCAAAGTGCCTGGTGTCGAGCACGGCCGCGGAATTGATCGTGACATTGTTGCACCCGGCAAAGGTCAAATACACGCTATCCAGCTTGCTCTTGCCGAACTTCACCACGCCGAAAGCAATGCTGTCTTTTTCGGAAACGATGCTGCTGTTGCGATAAATCGCCAACGAGGTGTTCAAGCTGTCGCTGTACGTGGAATCCATCGCAACGTTGTTCAATGAATCACGCGCGCCAAAAATCAAAAAAGCATATTCGCCGTCGGGGCCGGCGGGCACATTGGCGTTGATGTTAAATATAACTTGGAACAAAGTCGTGTCCTGCCAGTTGCCGCCGGAGGGCACAGCAAGATTATAGAGGCCGCCCTTCAAACCGTATTTCAGAATCGGCTTGATGGAGTTTTTCATGGCCTTGTTGAACAACAATTGCACGGCCACATTGCCGCCGCTGGTGCAGGGGATGGGAGCGCCGTTGTTGCCGTTTAAAAAAGTGATGCTGGTGAGCTTGGGCTTGACTCCCTGTTGCGCCCAAACGCTCGTGCTCCCATAAACCAACAACGCCAATGCAAATAGTAAACACAATCGCTTCATCGACCGGACCTCATGAATAGTTCAATCCTTGAAATATGTTGACATTTTTTGAAACTCATGATTCTCGAACCCTCTTCAGATACTACGGAAACGTCGGCGGATTCGGCAAATTGCCTCCCACGGGCGGCGGCGTGATGTTGTTGTTGTTGCCGTTGTCATCTTTTTTCAAAGCTTGGCTGATGAGAAAACCGCCGCCGATCGCGCCAACCGCGATCAGGCCGATCACCAAAGCTTTGTTGCCTCCGCCCTTCGAAGAGCGGTTCATCTCGGGTTCGCTTTGATAATCGAAGCTATCGCTCGGCGGATTTTCCGCGCTCGCGCCCGGCATAGCCTCGATCATCGTTTCCTCATTGCCGGTGGACGGCGCGGCGGCTGCGCGAGTCTCGCCGCCGTCTGTTTTGCCGGAAAGTTTGCGCGCGACTATTGCCATGTGCGCTTGCAAGGCCTCGAACTCGCCGGTAAAATCTTCGCGCACGCTTTCAACCACCTCGCCGCTTTTCACGTGAATGAGCTGCAGCTGGATCATATACATCGGCCCGACTTTGCTCACGCTGCCGTTGGCGACTAATTTCGCACCCGCGGCGCGGCCGAGCGGCAACGCGCACTCTTTCGTGCTACATCCGGCCATGCTCAACCCGCGGCTGGAGAGCGCGCTCTTCAAAGCGGTTTTGTCCATGACTTGAAAAATGCCGGCGTTGCGCAGCTCTTCCCGCAAACGATCGGTCAAATCGCCGGCATCTGCAGAGGATACGCGCCCGCTCCCTTCCAAATCCAAAACGGCTAATGAATACTTCACTCCCGCCGGCGAAGCCACGTTGCCCGCCTTTGCCATGGCAAGATCTTGCAATGCGATCGTTGCTGCGAAGGTGAACAACAACTTCCAGGTGATGAGTTTTCTCATAAAGCGACACTCCGGTGTGATGAAAATGAAACCGTTCCTAGCTTCCAACCGCCGCCGTTTCGCGCGGCGCGCAGGTGCTGATTTTGTCTCAAAGCGGATTTGCTTTTGAGGCTGAGACATAGTTACGAGCAAGGCGAGGAAATTGCGGGAAGAGGAAGGAAAAAAGAGTGAGCTTTTTCCACCTTACAAAGTGCAACCGCACTTTTGGCTTTCCGTATCTCTGTGTCCATCAAATATCTCTGTGTCCGTCAAAAATGACCCTCCTCTTGACGCGGACGCAGATTTTGGTTATTATGGCTTCAACTTGGTTGTGATTTTTCGTCCTTCATCAACATAACGAGGCAATTTCATGGCTGATCCTCAACTTCACGACTTGTCCAAGCTCCGCATCGATCGCAGCGAAAGAGCGGAAACGGAAAAATCTTCGAGCGGTCGCACGATAGTTTGGACGTTGAGCATTGCAGCGATCGTCGTCATCGCCGCCATGTTCTTCTTCTTTCGCGGCGCGGTAAGCTCCGCGACGGAAGTGGAGACGCACACCGTTACGGCAATTTCGCCGGCGCAAGCAAATGCGGTGTTGACTGCGAGCGGCTACGTGGTCGCGCAACGCCAAGCGGCCGTCGCTTCCAAAGGCACGGGACGTTTGGTCTTTCTCGGCGTAGAAGAGGGCGATCAAGTAACGGAAGGGCAGATTCTCGCGCGCTTGGAAGATAATGATATGCGCGCGGCGTTGGCGCAGGCGCGCGCTTCGGTCAATTATGAGCGCGCGAATTTGAGCAACGCGCAAGCCGAGCTGGCCGACGCCACAACGAATTATGAACGGATGAAAAAACTCGTGGCCGAGCAGATGGTGCGGCAAGCGGATTTCGACATGGCCGAGGCGCGCTACAAACGCGCGGCCGCCACGGTGCAAGCTGTGGAAGCTTCCATCGGCGTGGCCCAAGCCGCCGCGAACACCGCGGAGATTGGAGTCGAAAACACCAACATTCGCGCGCCGTTCGCCGGCACCGTGCTCACCAAAAATGCCGACGTTGGTGAAATCGTTGCGCCCTTCGGCGCTTCGGCCACCTCGCGCGCCGCGGTGGTTTCGATTGCAGACATGACCTCGCTCGAAGTGGAAGCCGACGTGTCGGAATCGAATATTGAGCGCATCAAGCCCGGCCAGCCGTGCGAGATCGTGCTCGATGCGTATCAAGACACGCGCTATCCCGGGGCGGTGAGCAAGATCGTGCCGACCGCGGATCGCGCGAAAGCGACGGTGCTCACCAAAATTAAATTCGCGCAGATCGACGAGCGCGTGTTGCCGGAGATGAGCGCGAAGGTCACGTTCCTCAATTCCGAGGCGCCGGCGATGATGACCAACAGCGCGAAAAAGATCGTGGTGCCGCCCTCGGCCGTTGTCGATCGCGGCGCGACGAAAGTGGTGTTCGTGCTGCGCGAGGACAGCGTCATCGAAACGCCGATCGAAGCGGGTAATACGCTGGGCTCTTCACTGGAAGTTTTGAACGGACTCAACGCGGGCGAGCGCGTGGTGCTCAATCCGCCGGCGGATATGGCGACGGGCATGAAAGTGAAACAGAAAGTGAAGTAGTTTCACTTCGATGGCCCGCGAAACACGCGAAAAAACTATAAGCAAAACTATTTCTGGCAAAACAATTTTTAAATCGTTTTGCCCAAATTGTTTTGCCTTCAGCTTTCAGAATTTTTCCGTGTTTGCTGCTGACATAGCGTTGTCACTCCGGCGTTTTATCCTGTAGCTGCAAATGGATGAAAGAATTTTTCTCTTATTTGGCTGTCATTGACTCGCATGCTCATGCCGCGCACCTTCAACACCGCCGGGCCAAACAAGGCGGACATTCATTACACGCTTGACTCGGAAGCGCGTTTGCCCATCGTGCGCTCGCTGATTGAGCAGCAGAATTATTTCGTCATGCATGCCCCGCGTCAAACCGGAAAGACGACGCTGTTTGATACACTCGCGCGCAAACTCACGGCAGAGGGCCGTTATACGGCCATTCATTTTAGCATTGAAGCCAGCCGGCCTTTCAGCAAAGACGCCGTTGCCGCCGTGGCAAATGCGGTTGATTCTTTGCGCTGGACCGCGAAGGCGGTTTTGCCAGAAGCGCTCCAGCCAGCGGATGAAATTTTTACGAGCATCTCAGAGCCTTCCAACGGCCTGCTGTACGTTCTTCATCGTTGGGCTGAGACTTCGCCTCGTCCGCTCGTGATTTTCCTTGATGAAATAGACGCGATTGAAGCAGAAGCTTTAATTTCCATTCTGCACCAACTGCGGAATGGCTACAAGCTGCGGCCGCAAAATTTTCCGCACAGCCTCGCTTTGATCGGCATGCGCGACGTGCGCGAATATCGCGCGCACGTCAGGCCGGAACGCGAATCGCTCGGCAGCGCGTCGCCGTTCAACATCAAAGCGGAATCACTCACGCTGGCGAACTTCAGCTTGGAGGAAGTAACGCGGCTTTATCGGCAACACACGGAGGAAACCGGCCAAGCCTGGCAGGATGAAGCCGTTCTGCGCGCTTATGATCTGACGCGGGGCCAACCGTGGCTGGTGAATGCATTGGCGCGGCAAGTCGTCGAGCAAGAGGCTGCAGACCGCGCCGTGGCAATCGCAGCCGCGCACCTGGAAGCTGCGAAAGAGGTTTTGATTTTACGCCGCGACACGCATTTGGATTCGCTTGCGGAACGCATGCACGAGCCGCGCGTGCGGCGTGTCATCGAGCCGATCCTGACGGGCGACTTTCCCGAAGCCGAGATTTACAACGACGATCTGCTTTATGCCGCGGACCTCGGCCTCATCACGCGGCCTCCACAACACGTTCGCATCGCCAATCCGATTTACGCCGAAGTCATTCCGCGCGCGCTTTCATATGTGATGCAAAGCATTTTACCCATCGAAGCGCACTGGTATATCATGCCCGACGGTCGATTGGATATGAGCAAGCTGCTCGCGGAATTTCAACAATTTTATCGCGAACACAGCGCGATGTGGCTGGAGCGTTATGCGTACAAAGAGGCCGGACCGCATTTGCTCTTATACGCCTGGCTGCAACGCATCATCAACGGCGGCGGCCATCTTGCGCGTGAAAGCGCGATTGGCGCGGGCCGCGTCGATCTTCTTGTTGAATGGCCCGTCACAAAAAATCCGGCGCAGCGGCGTTGGCCCATTCCGGCAGGCGTAAAAGCTCAAAAGGAGGCCATGGAAGTCAAAGTCTATAGAGATCGCAACACGACCAAACAAGGTTTGGAGCAATTAGGGCGCTATCTCACGCAGTTGGGAGAAAAGCGCGGCCATTTGCTCGTCTTTGACCGCCGCGCGAAACGCAACCGGCCAAAAAAGGTTTTTCAGCGTAAGAATGTGCCGCTGCCTTCGCCATATAAAAAACTGCGTGCTACGATTTGGGGGATGTGAAGAGTTCAATCCGCTTACACAATATCTTTTGCTTTGAATCAAACACGAACAGGAAAGGGAAAAATGGCAAACTCCATAGTCGAAGTAAGCAACGTCTCGAAGTCCTATCGTCGCGACAGTTTGAAAATTCCGGTGCTCGAGAACATCACCTTCTCGATTACGGAAGGCGAGTTTTTGGGATTGATGGGGCCTTCCGGCTCGGGCAAGAGCACGCTGCTCAATCTCATTGCCGGAATCGATCGGCCCGATAACGGCTCGATCACCGTGGCCGAGAGCGAAGTGACCAAGCTCTCGGAGTCGCAATTGGCCGGGTGGCGTTCGCGCCATATCGGTTTCATTTTTCAATTCTACAATCTCATGCCGGTGCTCACCGCGTATGAGAACGTGGAACTGCCGCTGCTGCTCACCAAGCTTTCCAAGAAAGAGCGCCAAGAGCGCGTGCACGTTGCGTTGAACGTCGTGGGTCTCGGTGATCGCACGAAGCACTATCCGAAACAGCTTTCCGGCGGCCAGCAGCAGCGCGTGGCCATTGCGCGCGCCATCGTCGCAGACCCCACGGTGATCGTGGCCGACGAACCTACCGGCGACCTCGATAAAAACTCCGCGGTGGAAATTCTCACGTTGCTGGAGCGTCTCAATCAAGAATTTAAAAAGACCATCATTATGGTCACGCACGATCAACGCGCCGCGGACAAGGCGCACACGGTGCGCCATCTGGACAAAGGAGAGTTGGTATGAAAATCTTCAAGCTGATTTTCAAAAACGTCATGCGCCATCCCTTGCGCACGCTCTTGACTTTTCTCGGCATCGCCATCGTCACGTTCGCGTTCGGGTTCATTCGCACCGCGATCAGCGCCTGGTATGCGGGCGTGGAGGCTTCGGCGCAAAATCGCATGGTCACGCTCAACGCCACCTCGCTCATGTTCCCATTGCCGATTTCGTATCGCGACAAAATCGCGCAGATTCCCGGCGTGGAAAGCGTGGGTATCGGCAATTGGTTCGGCGCGTATTATAAAGACCCCAAAGATTTCTTCGCCAATTTCGCGGTGGATGGCAAGTATCTCGCAATGTATTCGGAGTTCGTGCTGCCGCCGGAGCAGTTGGCCGCCTATCAACAGGAACGCAATGCCTGCATTATCGGGCGCAAGCTGGCCACTCGATTTGGTTGGAAGCTCGGTGACACCGTGCAACTCACGGGCACGATTTACTACGGTCAATGGGATTTCGTGATCCGCGGCATTTATGACGGCGCGAATGCGACGACCGATGAAACCGCGTTTCTGTTTCATTGGGAATACGTCAATGAACGTTTGAAACAGGAAAGCCCGGACCTGGCGGATTACATCGGCTGGTTCGTGGTTCAAATCGCGAAGGATACCGATCCGGTGGCCGTGGGCGAGGCGATCGACGCCAATTTCAAGAACAGCCCGGCGGAAACCAAGACCGACACCGAGCGCGCATTCAATCTCAGTTTCATTTCCATGGCGGGCACGATTATGACGGCCATGGAAGTCATCTCGGTCGTGGTCGTGCTCATCATCCTGCTCGTGTTGGCGAATACGATGGCCATGACCGCGCGCGAGCGCATGTCGGAATATGCTGTGCTCAAGACGCTGGGCTTTCGGCCGCTTCATCTCGTCGGCTTGATCGGCGGCGAATCGCTGCTCATTGCGCTCGGAGGTTTTGCGGTCGGGCTCGGCGCGCTGTTTTACATCTTCAAAAATTTCGCGGTGGTCATCACCAAACTCTCGAACGGCTTTTTCGGCATCTTCAATTTGACCGACAATACCATCGCGCTGACTTTTGCTTCGGCTCTGTTGGTGGGCGTCGTGGCCGCGGCTTTCCCGACGTGGCGCGCGGTGCGCATGCGCATCGCAGACGGCCTCCATCGCATCGCGTGAGCAAAGTGATGGATTGATGGAGTGGAGTCTTGGAGTGGTGGAGTTAGGCTTTACGATGCTTCGAAGCTAATTTGTCACGCGCCTTTTTTTTGAATTGTCATTCTGGAGGAAACTTCCCTCGCGCTGGGACTATAGTCAAGCGCTAGGGAAGGTTCCAGAATGACAATGTGGAGGAGCGTTGCAAACAAACTCTTGGCCTCTCAACGCTGCGAGATTTCCTCACTCCAATAATCCACTACTCGATATCTCAACAAGAGCTTTTGAATAAACAAGCAAAGAGAATGTGCAATGAAAATCCCCCTCAGCTATAGCTTTCGAAATTTATGGACGCGGCGCCTGACCACCGGGCTGACGATTTTGGGCATCGCGCTCGTGGTGTTTGTGTTCGCGGCCACGCTGATGCTCTCCAACGGCCTGCGCGAGGCCATGGTTTCCACCGGCGAAGAAGAGAACGTCATCGTCGTGCGCAAAGCCGCGCTCTCGGAAGGACAAAGCTTCGTCAGCCGTGAGCAAGCGAACATCGTTAAAACCCAGCCCGAAGTCGTGACCATGAACGACGGCGTTCCCATGGCCACGAGTGACGTGGTGGTGTCCATCAACGTGCCCAAACGCGGCGATGGCGGCCTTACCAATTTGATTATCCGCGGCGTGAGCGGCACGGCCCTGGAGATTCGCAAACGGCAAGTCAAACTGATCGACGGGCGCATGTATCAACCCGGCTTGCAAGAAGTCATCATCGGCAAAGCCGTTCACGAACGCTTTCAAGGCTTCGATCTCAACGGCACGTTCCGTATGGCCGGCACGGTGTGGACCATCGTCGGCATTTTCGACGGCCACGGTACCGGCTTCGATTCCGAAGTTTGGGGCGACGTGGAGATCATGCTGCCCGCGATTCGCCGCCCGAGTTTTTCCTCCGTTACCGCGCGCTTGAAAGACACCGGTTCGTTTGAAGCATTGAAGGCCCGATTGGAGCACGATCCGCGCATGACGGTTGATCTCAAACGCGAAAAGCAATTTTACGACGAGCAATCCCAAGGCACCTCCGCGTTCATCACGTTCATCGGCGCAACGGTCACGTTCATCTTCAGCTTCGGCGCGATGATCGGCGCGATGATCACGATGTACGCCGCGGTGTCCAACCGCACGCAAGAGATCGGCACGTTGCGCTCGCTGGGTTTTCATCGCCGCAGCGTGCTCACCGCGTTTTTGTTCGAAGCCTTGCTGCTCTCTTTCATCGGCGGCGCGTTCGGCATCATCGCTTCTTCCGCGCTGCAATTCTTCACGGTCTCCACCACGAACTGGACCACTTTTTCCGAGCTGGCTTTCGGGTTTCGCCTTTCCGGCGACATCGTAATCGGGGCTTTGATCTTCGCGCTCGTCATGGGCATCGTCGGCGGTTTTCTGCCCGCGGTGCGCGCCTCGCGCTTGCGGATTGTCGAAGCGTTGCGCACGGAGTGATTACTTTGAAAGGCGAAAGGCGACGAGCGTAGGACGCGCCTTCGCTCTATTCTCATCGCCTTACGCCATTCTAATGAACTTTGATTTTCAAATTGGCAATCGCGCCCCCAAAATGTCATTCAGAAGGAAACCTTTTCAGTTCCAGGCACCGACGCCAGTGCTTAAAAAGTTTCCTTCTGAATGACATCGTGAGGGGCACACGTCACACTACCGAACTTGATCGTCAAATTTAATTGGGCGCGTGTTGTAATCATCCCATTCCGGAGGAGGAAGCATGGAGCTCACCATCGTTCTCACCAATTTTCTCTACGCCGTTGTCGGCGGCCTCGTCACCATCTGCTTCATATTCATCGGCTACAAAATCATCGATCACCTCACCAAGTTCGACACCTCGCAAGAATTGGCCAAAGGCAACCAAGCCGTGGGCGCGATGGTGCAGGGCATGTTCATCGGCATCGGCGTCGCGATTGGATTGGTCATCGGCTTGGGTTTGAATTGAAACGAATGCACGTAGCGCAGGCATCCTGCCTGCAGACAAGATGTCCGCGCTACGTTGCTCGCCAATAACTGAGAGATTACGCGATTGCGACGTTTGCATTGTTGCTTTCCTGAAAGGGGTTTTGTATGTTTGCGCGCAGCAAGACCAAACATTTCTTTCACTTTTTGATGGTTCTGTTTGGAAACGTTCCTGCAAGGGGGCTTGGCCGTTGCATTAAAATGTTCAGCGTTCTTAGCGCGCCTCGAAGTTTTATAAACCGCGCCAGCCGAGGCTGGAACGGATTGATCATGAAAACGGTGCAGCAATGCCCAGAATCATTCTTCCGCTCGTTCTTCTCACCACATTGACCGGCGCCGCCCTGGCGCAGAAAAAATTCACTCCGCAATACGACGAATACTTCCGCAAATACTCCAAGCGTTTCTTCGGCGTGAACTTCGATTGGCGCTGGTTCAAAGCGCAAGCCATTGCCGAGTCCGGCTTGAATGAAAAAGCCGAAAGCTGGGTGAAGGCCAAAGGCTTGATGCAGCTCATGCCCGACACGTTCGCAGACATGAAAAGCCGCATGCCGCACTTGGAAGACATCTTCGAGCCGCGCTGGAACATCGCCGCCGGAATTTATTACGATCGCCTCTTGTGGAAAATGTGGGAAACGGTCGAAGACTTCACGAACCGCATGAGCTTCATGTTCGGCAGCTACAACGCGGGCGCGCGCACTTTGCAAAAAGCGCAAGAGGTGGCGAAAGAAAAAGGCCATGACGAGAAAGCCTGGAACGCCATCGTCACCATTGCGCCCGAAGTGCCGCGCTGGCGGCATGAAGAAACGCTGGGGTACGTGGAGAGGATTCATGGCTTGGTGGAGGAGGTGGAGCAGTGAAAGGAAGGAAATCAAATTTCAGAACATATTATTAACGATCTCCAAGTCTAGTACTCTGTTACCTTAATTTGTCATGGTGAGCGGAGTCGAACCATGACCGCACCCTTCGACTTCGCTCAGGGTGACACGCTAATAAATTATGGTAACAGTGTACTAGATTGCCGAGTAAACTTGGCGAAATCGAAGGCCTTCCTTGAAGGCTCTCAATCAGGCTCTGAAGAAGAGTTTGGCTCTTGACTGAGCGCCGAGCAGTCACACCCATTCAAGCCCCCTTCCGCATTTTATCAGCCCCCAAGAGCGTTCTGTGCATAAAACCTCATCACCGACCACTTGGCGTGTCTTCGACAAAGCCCGCCAGGAAAAATGGCTCATCGAAATTCTTCATGAAGATGAGGCCTTGCTCGTATTGAATAAACCCGCGGGCTTGCCGGTGATTCCCGAGCATTGGCATCCCGATTGGCCCTGTTTGCAAAGTATTGCGAACGAGCAACTCGGCACGCGCGTATTCGTCGCGCATCGCATTGATATGGAAACGAGCGGCGTGGTGTTGCTCGCAAAGAATGCCGAAGCGCATCGCGAGCTGTGCCGACAATTCGCGGCGCATGAAGTGGAGAAAATCTATTGGGCGTTGGTGCAAGGCGAAGTGCAGAGCGAAGAACAAACCATTGACCTGCCTTTGTCTCCTCATCCGAAAAAGCCCGGTGTGACGATTGTCAACAAACAAGGCAAGCCCGCCATCACGCACTGCCGCGTGTTGGAAAGATTTCGAGGCTATACTTGGGTGGAAGTGAAGCCGCAAACCGGAAGGCAACATCAAATTCGCGTGCATCTCAAAGCGCTTGGGCATCCGCTGCTCGTCGATGCGCTTTATGCGAATACGGAGGCGTTCTTTCTCTCTGCGCTCAAGAGCAACTATCGTAGGAAAGAGCACGAAGCAGAACCCGCAATCATTCACCGTTTAACTTTGCACGCGCGGCAACTCGGCATCTTTCATCCCGACAAAAAAGAGCGCACGGCTTTCTCCGCAGAAGCGCCGAAGGATTTTAATGCGGTGTTGAAGCATTTGAGGAAGTATGCGGCGAAGCGCTGAAACACGAGACAAAAACAAAACGCCTGCAGCGGGATTGCAACAAGCCGAAGGCGTTTCTGTTTTAATCGTGTCCCGCCGAATTTTTATCTCACCAGTATCATCTTCTTTCGTTCAATTTGTTGCCCGCGCACGAGCGTGTAAAAATAAACGCCGCTCGCCGTTATCCTCCCGTTTTGATCGCGGCCATCCCAAACCATCGTCTGTCCGCCCGCAGGAAGAACTTCATCAAACAAAGTTCGCACTAGTGCGCCATTGAGATCGAAAATTTGCAACCGCACGTTTTGAGCTTCAGGCAAATAAAAGCGAATCATCGTGGTGGGATTAAAAGGGTTCGGATAGTTTTGCGATAAAGCTGCAGTGACCGGCAAAGATTGTTCAAGCCTCGCCTCGGCTCTTGGTTTGGACAACTCCGCATCGACCTGATGCAACTGATAATCTGCAATGATTCTGCCCAAACTCTTCGCATGTTCCGCCGCCAAAGTATCGCCGCCACTCGCCATCGTCTCAAGCTCGCTGACGATGCTCTGTGCAGACGAAATATCATTTTGGCGAAACAGATGAAGCAGCCCCTCGTTCGCCAAAAGTTCGGCGCCCTCGCCGGGAATAATCTGCCGAAACGTTTGCAGCGTCGAGAGCGCCGCAGGAATGTCATTGACAAGGTTGTCGTACTGCACCAACACCAACACGAGCATTTTGCGAATGTCAGAAGCAACGGCAGCATTGTTAGCGTAAGCCGTGACCGCGGCAAAATCGACGGCCGGCACGCGCGCGTTTTGCAATTCAAGCTGCAGCAAAGTGAGCACGAAAGCTGCCGGGTTCCAATTGCCGGTGTTCAATCCTTCCAAGATGGCAGCGTCCAAATCGTCCGTAAAGTTTGCCGCGACTCCGTTATTGCCAAAGTCCGGGCCGCTCGCGGTAATCGTCACAATCGGATTTTTATCGTCGCCTCCTCTTTGCGGCAAGTAAGTCGGGTCATATGAATCGCCTTGTCCCCAACCGACCGGATTGGGCGCGCTGCTCAACGCCGGCGAATTGTCCACGTTGCCGGAGATGTTGCTGTTTTGCCCGCTCCAATAGCATTGCTCCGCCATCAAAGCGCCGCTGCCGCTGCCCGCGCGCTGCGCTTCATAGCTCGTGTTGTCGTGAATCCAGTTGTTGCCGTATTGCCCGCTGAGATTTTGCCCGAAAAAAGCCGCGCTGTTGCTCGCATATATGCCGACCCCGTTTGTGCCGGTGATCTCATTGCGGCCTTTGTGATCCGTGGCGCCGTAGGCCAGCACGCTGCTGCTCGAAAAGCAATACACGCCTCTGATCTCGTTATTCTTGATCGTGTTTCGGTTCAATTCCGCGGCGCTGGCATACTCAAACCACAGCCCCTTATTGTCATTGCCGGAAACGAAATTCGAATCCACTTTGGCAGAGCTGCTGCTTGCCGCATAAAGGCCGGACTCCAAATTGTTTTCGAGACGATTGAGGCGAACCGTGGGCTTGGCAAAACTGCTCAAAGAAACACCGTTGCCACTGTTGTTCGACATCGTGCTATTCCGAATCATCGGCTCGACCGTTGCGCCGTAACCCAGGCCAAGAACATAAACACCGTCGCCGCTATTTTGAATCAGCTTGCACTTGTCGATCGTCACATAATTGTTCACGCCGGTGTAAGTGATCGAAACCGCGTTCGTGGCATATTGCACGTCGCAGCGCCGCAGCGTGCTCACGTTCGTGCTGCTGCCGGAATAGATGCGAATGCCTGCCCAATAGCCTTTGGTGCTGTTCACACCCGTGAACGCGATGCGCTTCGTGGGGTCCGTGCTGCTCGCGATGATCTTGCCGTTGATCGTCAAATTTGCGGCGGAGCTGAACTTCAATGTTGCCCCGGGTTGAATGGTGAGTGTGCTGCCGTTGGCAATAGTGACGGCGTTGGCCACGTTGATCGTGCCGCTCCAATTCTCGTTGGTCGTTAAAGCGCGCAACTGGAACAAGCGGCCTTGCCCGGGATTGAGCGTAATGTTTTTGAACACGCCGTTGCTGGAAACGAACAGCTCTTTGTTCAAAGTATCTTTCATCACCCACTGCCCGCTTTTGTTGGTGGTGATCTCGATGGTCTGCACGTCGCTCGGATGGCACTTGCGATTGACGAGCATGATGAAATCGGAATTGAACGTCGCGGCTTCGATATAGCTGCCGGTCAACGAAGTGACGATGCTCCCGCCCGGCGCGGCCTCGCCGGAGGTGAAGGCGGCGACCCACGTGCGATTGAGAAGAATCGGGCCGAGAGTTTTCAGAACATTGTTGAGCGCTTTGACTTCAGCATATTTCTTTTGATAGCCGGTGAAAACGGTATCGCCATCAAACACATCATAGTTCGAGGAATGATTTGGGGTGTTGTTTTCTGAACCCACGGCAATCAACCCGGGAAAATGCACCTCGCTGCAGCCGCCAAAGTTATTCGTCTCCTCGTAGGTGCTCGGAAACCAAAAATAGAAAACGCCTTTGGCGCCATAAGCCAGGGAGAGATTGACCATGCAACGGATTTCTTCCGGCGAAGGCGGTCGCAGCATGGGGTCATTCGTGCCGTCGCACTTGCGGTATTGCCCCGTGTTATCGGAAAGCTCACCGTGTACTTGCGCGATATACCACCAGGGCGCGCCGCTGCTTTGCGCCACTTGAATAGCCGGACGAAATGAATTGGTAATCATCCAGCCGAGCGAGCCTTGCAGTTTGGTGGTGTAATTGACGGTATCCGTAGCGATGCCCGCAGCAGTGGCGTCGGTGGTTGGAATATAGCTTTTAGGCGCGGGAATATCCGCGTGAATGGGATAGGCATCCACAAACATTTCATACGGCTGGCCGTCGTTCATGAAACGCGTGAAGCTGGCGTTGACGTTGCTCGTGCCTTGCGAATGTGTGGGCGTGGCCGTAATGCCGCGTCCGCGGCCCGTGGCCGAGCCTTGCATGCCCGCAGTGTTGAGAATGCGCTGGTCAACGTAATTGAAAGGCTGATAGCCGTTGTAGAACGGCTCGTCTTTCAAATAGAAGCGTTGCAGGAGAGGATAGGTCGTTTGCGAAGCGAAGAAAGAAGCGTCGGCAGTGATGAGGCTATCGCGCAGGCCCCGAAAGAGTTGATACGCGCCAACATTGTTCGGGTGAATGACGCTGTCTTCTAACGCCACCCAATCGAGATACGTATTCACTTCATCATACCAATGAATCCGAACGTCAACCGCGAGGTTACTTTGTGCCACCTGCGCAGCGGTAACCGGCAACTTGAAGCTTTTCACGACTGGAATCGGTATGATCGTGTATGGAACTTCCAGCATGTCGAAATTGGCCCCGTTGAAGTCGCTTTGAATGAACTCCACCTTTGAGCCGGTGGGAATAAGATTAAAGCCATCACTTTTCCTGACGATTTCAACGCGCGCGACCCGAGCATTGGGGTTGCCACCGGGATCAATACGCATTCGAAAGCTCATCACCCAATGATTGCGACCGGTGTAGAAGTATTGATCGTCGGGCATTGGGGTTTGAACCATGAAGCCTGCGCCGTAGCTGGGGTTGGCTACGAGAGCTTTCCAGAATGTTGGAGTAGCTGGAGGTGCTGGGTCTACTTCTCCAATTGGATGTGCAGCGAAGTAGTTGCGCGTATCATTTTCGCTGCTGGCTCTCTCAGCTTGATACTCCATCCTTTGGGCAAAGGATGATAAATTGATGTTTCGGTCGAGTATTGCCAACACTTTCAGATTGCGCGTGTTTTGCAAAATTTGATTGTTGACACTGTTTCGATCCCAACCGCCATAAGCTTGAATCCACGTAAAGCCCATGGCATGCACGGAATCGATGGCATTCTGGTTTCCGCCAAACCAAATTCCGATTGGAAATTCTTGCGCCCATGCGTCATTTTCAAATACGCAAAAGAGCGCCACGATAAAAAACAATTTGCTTTTCATGGCACACCTCGCTGAAATTAAGATTGGATAGAAGGGTCATCTGACAACGGTGAATTTACAAGTTTGCTGAAACAACTCCTGATCATGTTCGGCAGAAAAGGCTCGCATCCTCACGAGGTAAATTCCAGCAGGAACGTGTTCGCTTTGTTGGTTCCTGCCATTCCATACCACTTTGTGCTGGCCTTCAAGAAATATGGTTTCCAGTAATGTTATCACCTCCTTTCCAAGAATATCGTAGACTTTGATTTCAACTCCTGCATGTATCGGTAGTTTAAATTCGATATTGATTTGTTGAGCGAGTGGGTTGGGATACACTGGGCCAAGAATGAAGTTTGTTGGCATGGTTGGGGAATTGGTGATGGCAACATGAGTAGGGATGCGCGAGTCTCCTAAGAAGATACCGAAATAGCCTTGGTATCTAGTCCAAGGTTGATTCGGAGCGCCCACAATAATGTCACTATAACCGTCTCGATTAATATCACCGGCCCCATCGACGCTCGCGCCGAAGTTGCCAGCCAGTGACTGTCCACGGGCTGCATCGAAATTCTCATCGAGCTCTTTGCCTGCCGTGTAGATAAAAACAATCCCGTTCTCCTGACCCGTGCTATATGCTGCGATAGCCAAGTCGTTCTCTCCATCTCCATTCATATCGCCGGCATCAGCAATCGCATTTCCAAATTCCCCGGTGCCAAACGGCGCGGGAATTATAAAATCGGGTCCGAATGGGAAGCGTTGTTGAAAATCGGAGCCGCCATAGTGGATTATCACAGAACGCTGAGAAGTTAGTGAGTCTTTAAAAGTCCAAAGCAAATCATTCTTATCATCACCATTCACGTCAATGGCCGCAAGCGTGATCGCATTGTTGCGATAAGATTTCGGGCTGGTGAGATCAGCTACGGTGTCAAATTTCGCACTGCCGACATAAATGTTGATATAGCTCAAAGGCTCTACTTGAACCTGTGTATCGAAATTGAGAACTGCCAAGTCATTAAATCCGTCGTCATCAAAATCACTGATGGCGCAACCTGCTCCCAAATGGGCATTAAGGTATTCGCCGGTTATTGTAAAAGCGGGAGCCGATTTGGCGAGACTCTCTCCGCCGAAATACCCGTACACTTTGCCATAATTTTGGCCACGAAAGTCTTTGTAAAAAGCTGATGCCGTAATCACCAGGTCATCGATATTATCTTGGTTGAGGTCTCCGACACACATTCCTGCCCCAAAGCCAGACCATTCCAGCTCTGCGGGTATCAGTACCAGAGGGTTCGCATCAATGCCAGAAGCGTGACCAAGATATATGGCCACCGTGTCGTAGCGACCGTACTCCAAACTTTTCCATACTGCGAAATCAGTGAGCCCGTCTTCGTTAAAATCCCCATGTTCGACACCGGCACCTCCAGGAATAATCCAGCTCGGCACCGTGTCTTGTGGTGAAGAAATGGAATAGAATCTTAATGTGCTCAATGATGACAGTGAGGGCGATCCCGCTACTGCCACATTGTAAGGATTATTCGGATGACTGCCGACAAAGCCCTTCACGCGAGCGCCCAGGGCGGTTTCACGGACATGTCCAAAATACTGCATAAACGGTTGCAGCACCCATTGGGTTTGAGCATTCGCAAGCGACACTTGCGTAAGCAGCAAGAGCAAAAGAGCTTTGGTTTTCATTGTAGGTCTCCAGGTTGAGGACGAATGAAAGAACGTTTGAAAAAGGCGGCAGGCAACAAGATTTGAAATAGGGTTTTTGGCAGGTTTTCTTTTCTTACACTATTCTATGACAATTTTTGTTCGCATGAATTCACAAGATTTTATTGTTAAGCTAACTCAAAGTTGCGGAAGGCGGTGCTACGGAATTCACTTCGTCGCACAATACTTTGCGCAAGTGGCGTGCTGCCATTGAAGACCTCGATTCGCACGACGGAATCAGTGGAAACACCCATAAGATCGATACTTATACGAGCAGTTGCGACCCAATGCATGCGCTGATAGAAGTATTGGCTATCGGGCACAGGAGCTTGGGCGATGTAGCCTGCAGAGTGGCTGGCGGTAAGTGCTTGCCAAGCGGTCCCGCTGCTTGCGCCAGTCTTCGGCAGCAAACGAGCAAAGTAATTGAAAATGCCACCACCGTCGTTTTCTCGTTCGGCTTGATACTGCATTCTCTGAGCGAAAGAAGGGTTGTGGATATTCCGCTCAAGAATAGCGAGCACTTTCAGATTGCGAGTGTTTTGCAAAATCTGATTGTTGACACTGCTCTGATCCCAACCGCCATAAGCTTGTATCCAAGTGAAGCCCATGGCATGAACTGAATCGATGGTATTTTGATTTCCACCGAACCAAATGCCAATTGGAAAATTTTGTGCAAAAACTAAATCACAAGTGGCGGACAAAACGGCCAGCAGGAAGAAAACTTTGCGTTTCATGGCTTGTCTCCATGTTACGATTCGATTCATCTTACAACCGTGAATTTGTTCGTTTGCTTAAAAAGCAACCGCGAGTGATCACTTGAAAAAGCTCGCATCTGGACAAAGTAGATGCCGGACGGAACGATCTCGCCATTATGATTGCGGCTGTTCCAAGCAACATGATGTTGACCAGCGAGATATTCCGCTTCCAGAAATGCCATTACCTCCTTGCCAAGAAGGTTATAAATTTTTATTTCAACTAATGACCGTTTAAGCAATATGAATTCGATAGTGCTTTGATCAGTGAGTGGATTAGGATAGCTTGGGGCAAGCACAAAATCCGTAGGTGGGGCCTCAGTTTTTTTTCCTGCGACACGCGTCGGAATGCGAGCATCCCCCAAAAAAATACCAAAGTATCCTTCGTAACTGCTCCATGGCTGCAGCGGAGCTCCCACAACGATATCGTCGTAGCCATCATGATTGATATCACCGATCCCATCTATGCTAAATCCAAAATTCCCTTCCCGCGACTGCCCACGGGCCGCATCGAATTGATCATCCAATGCTTTGCCAGCGGTGTAAACAAACACAATACCGTTTTCCTGCCCCGTGCTGTATGCAGCGACTAAGATATCATCACCGCCATCGCCATTCATGTCGCCAGCATTAGCGATCTCATTTCCAAAGTCACCACTGCCAAACGGTGCAGATATGATAAATTCCGGCCCCTTTCGAAAACGCTGCTGAAAATCTTTTCCACCATAATGAATGAAGACCGAAAGCTTGGCCGTTGAAGAATCTTTGAAAGTCCAGAGTAAATCTGTTACTCCATCTCCGTTTAAATCAAAACTAGCCAGGCCCTCATTCGTATTGGAGTAGTAAGATTTAGGGCCATTTAAATCTGCAGTCGTATCAAATTGGGTATCACCAGAGTATATGTTCAGACCTCGTTAGAATCGAATCGAAAACTGCAGATTTTCTGGACAAACGGAAAATCGACTGCTGTTAAGGACAGCCTGAGTGATAGTCATGGCTGAAGAATAATGGCAGAAAAATCGTGCT
>Ga0247727_10006827_pt1 | contig 22167 bp, 24 predicted proteins | sample WisWelCaveWW1625_FD_202498 | JGI IMG/M metagenome (GOLD analysis project Ga0247727, IMG submission 202498) | Biofilm microbial communities from Wishing Well Cave, Virginia, United States - WW16-25 | ecosystem: Environmental > Aquatic > Deep subsurface > Groundwater > Cave microbial mat | place...
CCATGGGCGGGGGACTCTGTGGTGACGATTGAGGAGCTGATCCAGCGAGCGACGGCCGGACAGCGGCCGGAGCCCCGTGCGGTGTTCCGCCCCTCCCTGGTCTATCAGGTGCTTCACGATCCCTTCTGGATCTGGTGCGAATATCATGCCCCGCGCTCCGAGGCCGTGGATGAGACGGGTCGGTATGACGAGCTGCGCTTGCAGCGGGGCGTCGAGTACGAGCAGGCCTGGGTCCGGGAACACTTTCCCCACGCGCTCCGGGTGGTGCCGGACTTTGGGTTGGAGGCACTCCGGAACACCCTGCAGGCGATGCGGGAAGGTGTCCCGGCGATTTACCAGCCACAGGTCTGGGATCTCGGGGGCGAGACATACGGCAAGGGAGACCTCCTCGTCCGGAACGACATCCACCCGTCCGATCTCGGTCCGTACCACTACCGGGTGGTGGAGATCAAGCGGGCCCGCACCGTGCAGGATCACCACGTGCTGCAGGCCGCCTTCTACAATCGGATGCTCGGCAAGCTCCAGGGATACACGCCGGGCGAATTGACCGTGGCCCTCAAGGAGGCGACCGAGCTCGTCCCGGTCGCCTCCCGGGGGACGGAGCTGGACGAGATCCTCACGACGTGGAAGGTCCTCCGGGACGGGGCCGTGATCCCTGAGCCCGGGCGGCCGCCCGATGTCACCAATTCCCCGTGGCGGGTGTACGGGCAGAAGCTGGTCGAGAGCCGCAGGGATCTGGTGCTCCTGGCCGGGGTCGGCGCCCGGGAGCGGGAGCGACTGCGGGCCGCAGGGATTCAGCGGGTCGATCAGCTCTGGCCCTTGGGGCTGGACCAGGTCTGCGAGATCCTTGGGGTGCCTTCCGGGCCCCAAGCCTACTATGTGGCCCAGGCCTACCGGTCGGGCCTTCCGATCCCCAAGCCCAACGGCAGGCTGAGGATCCCGCGCGGCGCGCGGCATCTGTACGTCGACTTCGAGACCTCGGACGAGGTGCATCCAACGGAGCCGCCGCACGTCTATCTTATTGGGGTCTGGGATGCGGAGCGGCGCCGGTACGACAGGTTCCTCGCCCACGGGGCGCCGGAGGAGGCCCGCATCTTCGAGGAGTTCCTGGCGTATGTGGGGGAGGACGAGGGGGTCCACCTCTATCACTGGACCGATTTTGAACCGAGGCAGATGGCGAAGGTCGGCGAGCGGTGGCCTCGTCTGTCCCTGCCCCTGCAACGTCTCCTCGCCCGGTGCGTGGACCTGATGCGCGTGGTGAAATCGGCCGCCTATCTCCCCGTCCCCTCGTTCTCCCTCAAGTGCGTGGCGCCTGCGCTCGGCTTTCGGTGGAGGCAGGAGGGGTTCGGTGCCTTCGAGGCAATGGTCTGCTACTGGGATTATCTGCGGAGCGGGGATGAGTCCGCCATCGCAAAGGCCGTGGCGTATAACGAGGACGACTGTCGCGCGATGTGGCATGTCGATCACGAGCTGACGGGGCGTTTCTGTCACTGAGAACGGCAGCAAATCTTCTCTGGCAGGGCCGGGGACCGTCGCCGCCGTGGGCCTTCCACAGGCGTCGGTCCCGCTGGCCATTGGAGGTGTGTCGCATGGTCAAGAAGGTGTCGAAGTCCGAAGAGCAATGGAAGCAAGAACTCACCCCGGAGCAGTTCGGGGTGTGCAGACGCAAAGGGACGGAAAGACCATTCTCGGGCCAATACCACGATTGTAAAGAGGATGGCATGTACCGATGCCTCTGTTGTGGAAACGATCTCTTCGATTCCGAGACCAAGTTCGATTCAGGCACCGGGTGGCCGAGCTTCTGGGCCCCGATCAGCCCAGAGCAGATACGCACCGAGGCTGATAACAGCGTGGGCATGCGCCGGGTGGAGGTGCTGTGCAGCGCGTGTGACGCCCACCTCGGCCATGTGTTCGACGACGGGCCCCCGCCGACGCGCAAGCGTTACTGCATCAACTCCGTGGCCCTGAAACTCGCAAAGACTTGACACTCCGTGACCCAGTCAGGGATACTGGGTCCCCCTGGGAATCAGTGAAGGTGTCGGGGCAGGACGTGGGGGTAAGGGGGGGTACGCGATGAAAACCGTCAGACATGTCTTGCAGGTGAAAGGCCGGCAGACTTGGTCGATTCAACCGGATGCCTCAGTCTATGATGCCCTGAGATTGATGGCCGACAGGGAGGTGGGGGCGTTACTGGTCCTGGACGGGGGAAAACTGGTCGGTATCATCTCGGAACGGGACTATGCCAGAAAGGTGATTCTCAAGGGCAAGTCATCGTTAGAGACCCCTGTCAGTGACATCATGACCTCCAAGGTGATCTGCGTGCGCCCGGAACAGACGATCGAAGAATGCATGGCGCTGATGACGGATAAGCACATCCGCCATCTCCCGGTAGTCGTCGGTGACGAGATCGTCGGTCTGATTTCCATTGGGGATATGGTCAAGGCCGTCATCGCGGAAAAGGATTTTATGATCAAACAGCTCGAGGACTACATTACAGGCGCCCGATAGCGGTCACGTCACGCGTTCCAGCCCCAGCCCTCCTTTGGTCCTTTGGTTGTCGCATCCCCTACGATCTCTTCGCCATCCCGAAGGCGATCCGGGAGAAGAAACAGGTGGTGGTCTGATGGTTCCGGCGAATCTGGAAGGAGAGAGACGGAGAACTCTTGACGTGTCACTCATGCACGGAGGGCGAAGATGTTAAAGGAATTCAAAGAATTTGCCATGCGGGGTAACGTCGTTGACATGGCCGTAGGGATCATCATCGGGGCGGCCTTCGGGTCCATCGTCAGCTCTCTCGTCTCGGACATGCTTATGCCGCCGATCGGCCTGCTCTTGGGTAACGTTGATTTCTCCAACCTGTTCCTCGTGCTGAAGTCGGGCAAGGTCGCCGGGCCATACGCTGCCCTTGCCGACGCCAAGGCGGCGGGAGCGGTCACCATCAACTACGGGGTATTTGTCAATGCTGTCATCAGCTTTGTGATCGTCGCCTTTGCAGTCTTTCTGCTCATCCGGGCCATCAACCAGCTCAAAAGGCAAGAGGTGGCTCCGCCGTCTGCGCCGACAACGAAGGTATGCCCCTACTGTGTCTCAACGATTTCCATCACGGCGACCAGGTGCGCACATTGTACCTCGGAACTGAAGGCGGCATAGGAGTCATGGCTCGGTGTCGTATTAGGGAGACTCAGCCATGATGGTTCGAGTGCTTGCGTTAGGGTCGATCGTGCTGCTCACTGTCGTCCCCGCCTCGGCCCAGCTCGACCGCATTCTGAAGGGGCTCGGCGGAGGGCGGCAGGATGGCCTGAGCGATGCACAGGTCGCCTCCGGGTTGAAGGAGGCACTTCAGGTCGGGACCGAAAATGCGGTCAAGGCCACGGGACGGCCCGACGGATACTTCCTCGACCAGGCCATCAAGATCCTCATGCCCCAGGAACTGCGGACCTTCGAAAGCGGGTTGCGGCTCGTCGGCTACGGTCCCCAGGTGGATGAGTTCATCCTGAGCATGAATCGGGCCGCAGAGCGGGCGGCTCCGCAGGCCAAGCGGATCTTCTCGGACGCGATCACGAAGATGAGTTTCGCAGACGCCCGCAACATCCTCAACGGGGGCGACACGGCCGCGACAGATTATTTCAAGGACAAAACCACCGATAGACTGACCGCCGCGTTTCGGCCGGTGGTCGATAAGGCGATGAATGAGGTCGGTGTGACCCGGCAGTACAAGGAGCTCATCGGCCGCTATCAGGCCATTCCGTTCGTCAAGCGCGAGACGTTCGACATCGACCAGTATGTGGTCACGAAGGCCCTCGATGGGCTGTTCTATGTCGTGGGGCAGGAAGAGCGCAAGATCCGCACGGACCCCGCGGCACGCGTAACCGACCTGCTGAAGGACGTGTTCGGGAAATGAGTCCCACTTCCCGCTGACGGGCGCCAGAGGAGCAGGCCCCGAAAACGTGCCTTGACAGGAGGAGGGGCGCGAACCATATTACTGATGCCCCAAGAGGTCCAAGGGAGGACCGGGAACCGGGGGTCGTAAACTTCTCTCGGGTCGGACGGGAGCTGTAAGCCGAACGGCAAGCGGCGCCGGATCCGGAGCGTGAGGAGGAAGAAGGCTAGCGGGTACCGGGAAACCGATGGGTCACTTGGGGCTTTTCTTTTAGATACTTGCAGGGGATCCCCGCCCTTCTAGAAGAAGAGTAGCGACGCCAGGCCTACCGCGGTCAAGCCGCTCCCGACAAGGAGAACGTAGTACGTCTGCGGACCGACGTCCACGCCCACAGAGATCCCCACCACGATCATGCCCATGAGGGCCATAACCAGGCAGATCTTGCGTGCTGCCTGTCCCCGCCTGTGCTGTCTGATCGCCGGGCTGAACCAAGACGATCTTCGGGGAAAGGGGATTTCACGCGCGGCGATCGCCGCGCGCACCCATCGCCATGCCCCGACGAAGCTGGGGGACATCCGGAAAAGTGTGGCGCAGGCGCGCCGGCGGTTGCGGCCTTTGGCGCGTTCGGCGAGGCCTTCGAGGTGCCATTGGGCCTCCCGCTTCTCACCGGCCTTGAGGAGCAGCCGGGCGAGGGTATAGGTCGCTTCGAAATGCCACGGCTCGATTTCGCATGCCAGGCGCAGCAGGCGAATGGCCTCGGGCCGGTGGTTTCGATGGCGGAAGTGCCGGCTTCCATCCAGGAGGGCCTTCACCGCGTCAGGGGGTCGCCCGCGACCCACCTGCAGGTGGGCGATGGATTTCCAGACTTCGATCTGGTGCGGCAGGTACCGCGCCGCCTGCATGTAGATACTGAGGGCCTTATCTTCGTGCATATCGCGGATGTATCCCTCTCCCGCGACGACGAAGCTCTTCCAGGCCTCGGCAAGCTGCCTCCTTTCTCCGAGAAGCGGCGCCAGCTTTCCGTGGGTTTCGTGGTCGGACGGATCGACCTCGAGCACCTTCCGGTACGCGGCGATAGCCTTCCGTACCTTCCCCTTCGCCCGCGCATTCTCGGCGGCCGCAAGGAGAGAGAAACGGTCATACGACTTGTACCGCTTGAACCGCGTAAACCACTTGAACCACATGCACTTATCCCTCTTGGCTGAAGAAGGGCCTCAGGGTGCTCAAACCTGATCAAATTGGTGCAAGCTCCGTGCCCACACGTCGGCCAAGGTAAAGGGCGAGAAGAGGGTCATTCGCTTGGTGGGAGGTGGCCGTAGTAGAGGCGGTGGAGGCGGGCGGGTCGGACCCCAAAGAAGTACAGGAGCCGCAGCATCCACATCAGCAGGACCGTCCGGACAACCCCCTCCCGTTCCCATTTCCGGGCCGAGGCGGTCACGGCAAGGCGGAGGCAGGCAATGGTGCCGCGTCGCTTGAGGCGTGTGGAGAATTCCACATCCTCCATCAGGGGGATCTCCGGATAGCCACCCATCTCGGCGAAGATGTGCTGCCGGCAAAAGAGACCCTGATCGCCGGTTGCGATCCGGGAGAGGCGAGACCGGCAATTGATGAAAAAGGTGATGACCCGGAAGATGACGCGGGGGCTGTCGAGGTGGATGTCGAATCGCCCGCCCACGACCCGCGGATCGGCCAGTGCCGCTCGGATAGCCTCGGCGGCTCCGTCGGGCAAACGGGTATCGGCATGCAGAAAGAGGAGGGTCTCTCCGCGGGCCTCCCGGGCTCCGGCATTCATCTGCCTGGCCCTTCCACACGGGCTCGCGACGAGTCGGGCGAGAGGGTACTGAGCCACCACCTGCGCGCTCCCGTCGGTCGAGCCTCCATCGACCACGATGACCTCCGCCCCCGGGCAATTCTGGCACAGCTCCGGGAGGAGCCGCTCGAGGTTGGGCGCCTCGTTCAGGACGGGGATGACAATGCTCAGCATCTCTGTCCGACAGTACTCCACCCGACCCCCACGATCAAGGGCGGGTCCCCCGGTGGCCGGGGTGCTGCGAGGGCCGGGTATGAGTCCGGGCTCCCTTGGCACCCGTTTTGCTACGCCGTTCCGCGAGCCTGGAGAAGAGAGGAACCATCAGGCGCGGCCGCCCGTGGCCCAGGAGCGGCAGGCCTTGGGGTATGGGGGCGCGGGGCAAGAGCCCTCTGCCGTGAACTGCCTTACCGGGTGGAGAAATCGTGGAGCATTTACCCAGAAGCCGGACCTTTGCAATCCTCCGGTACACCCTCATCATCGCGACGGCCTACCTGCTGCTGGTCGAGCATGAATTTGCGCCCCCCCCGACCGGCTTTATCCTGCTGATCGCGGCCGCCCTCGTGTCGAATGTGGCATTGATGCTGCTTCCGACGCGCATCATCGACTCTACGGCCTTCCATGCGGGGATCATCCTCGGTGACACGCTCTGGATCACGGCGGCGCTCCTGTACAGTGGTCGCTTTCACCCCGAATTCTTCACTTTGTACTTCTTTGTGCTCCTCCTGGCGGTGATCGGGGAGAATCTCGGGCTGATCGCGGTCGGGGCCGTCGTCGTGTGCATCGCATATGTCTTCGCCCTGTCAGCGAGCGCCGGCTCCACCTCGTTGTCGAGTTCGCGGCTTCTGATCCGCATTCCCTTTCTCTTCACGTTTCTCTTCACGGCGGCGGCGTTCTACGGCTACCTCATTGACCGCGTCCGTCGCGAACAACAGCGCACCCGCGAGCAGGTGCACACAGTGGCGCGCCTGGAGGAAATCCAACGAGAGCTGGCTGAACACGCGCTGCAGGTCGAGCGCGTGAATGAGGACCTGGCGCGGGAAATCGCCGAGCGTGCGCGGGTCGAGGAGGCGCTCCAGCACGCCCGGGACCAACTCCGGGCCGTCCTGGATGCCGTGCCGGCGTGGGTGTCTTGGATCGGCTCGGATCTGAAATACCTCGGGATCAATCGGCACATGGCTGCTGCCCTCCAGGCGCCCCCGGAGGAATTTGTCGGAAGAGAAATCGGCTTCCTCGGGGCGAGTCCGGAGTTCATCGCATTCGTGCGGCAGTTCTTCGGCGACTCGATCGCCAAGTCCTCTCGAGAAATCAGTGCTGAGGTGAAAGGGATCGGTCGACGGTTTCTGATCGTGGCCCAAAAGTACCTGCACGGCCAGGCAGCGGTCTTTGCCGGGATTGATATCTCCGAGTTGAAGCGGACAGAGGTGGAACTGCACAAGGCCAAGGAGGCCGCCGAGGCGGCGAGCCGTGCCAAGAGCGAATTCCTCGCCACCATGAGCCACGAGATTCGCACCCCCATGAACGGCATCCTCGGTATGACGCGTCTGCTGTTGGGGACGGAGCTGAAGGACGAGCAGCGGGAATTTGCCGAAACCGTGCGAGCGAGTGGGGACTCTCTCCTCTCCATCCTCGATGACATCCTCGACCTCTCCAAGATCGAGGCGGGAAAGCTGGCTATCGAACCGATCCCCTTTGACCTGCGGCTGGCCGTTGAGGAGGTGGCGGAGCTGCTGGCGGTCCGGGCAGGCGAAAAGAAGCTCGAGCTGATGGTGCGCTACCCTCCAGAGGTTCCGCGCCGCGTGATTGGGGACCCAGGCCGCATCCGACAGGTGCTCACCAACTTGACGGGTAACGCCATCAAGTTCACCCACCAGGGGCATGTGCTGATCAACGTGGAGTGTCACGAACGGACCGACCGGACCGCCAGGTTTCGACTGGCGGTTGAAGACACAGGCATTGGGATCTCTGAGGACCAACTCGGACGGATCTTCGAGAAGTTCACCCAGGCCGATGCCTCGACCACCCGTCGCTACGGCGGCACCGGACTTGGGTTGGCCATCTCGAAGCATCTGGCGGAGTTGATGGGAGGCACCGTCGGGGCCTGGGGTCGCCCCGGCGCAGGGTCGATCTTTTGGCTCGACCTCCGCTTGCCGCTGGATCTTCACGCGGCGCCTGCGCCCCTGCCGGTGGCCGATTTTGTGGGGGCCCGAGTGCTGGTCGTGGACGACCACGAGATCAGCCGGCAGGTGCTCCAGGAACAAACGGTGAGTTGGGGCCTGCGCAGCGACAGCTGCCCGTCGGCCGGGGAGGCGTTGGCGAGCCTCCGTGCGGCCTGCGACTCGGGCGACCCGTACCAGATCGCCATCGTTGACGCCGGGATGCCGGGTATGGACAGCGAGAGCCTCGCCCAGGCCATCAAGGCCGATCCCGCCCTGCGGGAGACCGTGCTGGTGATGCTCACGTCCATCGGCCAGCCGGGCGACGCCAGGCGTATGGCGGAGGCCGGATTTGCCGCCTACCTGGTCAAGCCGGTGCGCCCGTCGGAACTCATCGACGCCCTGGCCGCCGTCTGGGGAGCCAAAACCCGGGCGATGCCCACCGGATTGGTGACCCGCCACACCCTGGCCGAGTCCCGCGCCGCGAAGACACCTCCGTCGGTCGAGACGAGCCGCCACATCCGGGCGTACGTGCTGGTGGCGGAGGATAACATCGTGAACCAGAAAGTCGCCGCGGGACTCCTGGAGGAGCTCGGCTGCCGCGTGGACGTCGTGTCAAATGGCAGGGAGGCCGTCGAGCGATGCGAGCTGCTTCCCTACGATCTCGTCTTCATGGACTGTCAGATGCCCGAGATGGACGGCTACCAGGCGACGGCCGAGATCCGGAGACGTGAGGCGTCGACGCGACACATGCCTATCGTCGCCGTGACCGCTCACAACATGGAAGGAGATCGCGAGAAGTGTCTCCGGGCCGGCATGGACGACTACGCCTCAAAGCCGGTGAATCCGGCCAAGCTCGAGGAGATCCTCGATCGATGGGTCATGCGCCGGTGGTCGACCCCGCCGTCGTAGCCCTCCTTCACCCCTCTCTGGCTTGCCTCAGTCAAATGCGTGCCTCCGCCAGACATACCCCGGCGTAAGGATCGTCCCCGGCTCCCGGATGGACTCAAGGCCCGTGAGCGCATCGATCAAGATCCTCCGCTGCTGCCTCACGTGAAAGGCCTCCCCCAAGGGATGGCCGAACGGATAGCGAAGGAAGAGCGCCCGCGGGGGCTTGACCTTCATTGTGACCTCTATCTGAAGGGTGATTCCGATCGTGGGAATATTTCGCTGCTCAATGACGCGCTGGATCAGGCCCACGGCCTGATTGCAGAGCCCTCAGGCGGGCGTCAGCACAACGGCTTCGGCCCCTTCCCGCAGCAGGCGTTCAGCGATCTCAGGGGCCGTCTCTTCCATGAGCGTCTTCAGGTGCGGCCCGTCGATGTGGCCCATGAAGCTATACAGGGTAGGCGCGATCCGCCCGATGAATCCCTCCTCCTGGAGCTCCCGGAGCCGATTGATGGGGAGGACTACGTTGATGTCCTGGTCTGCCGCGGAATGATCGTAGTACTTGTGGGTGATGGTGAGATCATTCTTGTCGGCGTCGGCGGGGAAGGCCCGAAAGGTCGCGTCCCCATCCGGGTCCTCTATGTCGAAGGGCGGCTGTGACTTGAGATGGACGCCCGCCGTGGTCACCATGGCAATGCAGCTTTCTCGAAGGGGTTTGCCGAGGGGGGCCCAGGGGATCCCCTGCCCTTCGACGAAGCGATGGCCTCTCGCCCAGCGCTCTGCCAGCCCTGGGATATGCTTGTAGAGCTGGACCAGCACGCTGTTCGTTACGTCACTCAGCCATCGACGTGAGCTCATCGTGCTATCGTCCAACGTTCAGAGGGTTGACCGTGGATCACCGATGACCGATGACCGATGACCGATGACCGAAGAATGTCACCCGTCTCTTGTTTCACGCTGTCGTCGGTCGTCGGTCATCGGTTGACGAGATCAAGACGCCGCCACAACTGCTCCCGGCGCCGGCGGTGCAGGCATAGCAGTGGTTGCCGATCAGGATCGTCTGGCCCTCGACCGCCTCTGGTGAGAGCTCCCAGATCCTCAGCGGCCCCCCATGCCGGTCTCGTAAGGGGAGATCCAGCATCTGGTTGAAGTCGCAGTCGTACACGGACCCCTCCCATCCGACGCTCAACAGGTTCCTGCACATCACCTTGTCCAGCGTGGCGGCATTAAAGGCGGACTCGAGGAGGTCCATGTATCGATCGTACTCCCCGCGCACCCTGAGGAGCCTCTCAAAGCGCGTGATGGGCATGTTGGTCAGGCAGTAGAGACGATTAAAGACGATCCCGAATTTCTCGTACAGGACTCTCTTGTAGTCCTGTTCGAGGCGGTCCTGGGGGGGTGGCAGGTAGGCGCCTAGTGGATTGTACATCAAGTGAAGATCGAGCCCGGTCCCCGGAACACCGTAGCCCAGCCGGTTGAGGATCTGCAGCGCACGGATGCTCAATTCAAAAGTGCCGTCTCCCCGTTGTTGGTCCACGTTCGCCTCGATATAGCAGGGGAGCGAAGCGATCACCTCGACGCGATTCCGCTGAAAAAATTCCGGCAGGTACTCCTTGCCTGGCTCAAAGATGACGGTGAGATTGCACCGATCCATGACATGACGCTGAAGATGTACGCAGGACTCCACGAGATAATCGAAGTGGGGGTTCAGCTCTGGGGCCCCACCCGTGATATCCACGGTGGGGATCGCCGACCCCTCGAGAAAGCGGAGGGTGGCTTCAACCGTCTCGCGCCCCATCATCTCCTTCCGTCCCGGCCCAGCCTCTACATGACAGTGGATGCAGGCCTGGTTGCAATACTTGCCCATGTTGATCTGGAGCACGTCTATCTTGCGCTTGCCAAGGGCGTCTCCCGCCTCCTTCGTTCTTTGGGCAAAGGGCCGCATGCTCCTCCTCCCCTCTTCATCCGCAGCAGGCGGTGCCGGATCGAATTGCACTTGCCCTCCCTCGATCTTTGCTCTGCAGTGGAGATGGGCCCGGGCACTATTCACAACGGCGGCCCACGGAATTGTATTCCACGTTACGAGAGATGCAAAGGAAAAGAGTCTAGCTGGGTCAGGACGAATGGAAGGCGGGGGTTACGCGTGAGGGGTCCGGATCCGAATGGGCCAGGGACTCACTGGTCCGTCGCGACAAACAAGAAGAAACCCACGGCCAAGACAACCAGGATCACCGTACTGAGCATCTCGCCCCTCGCACGTCGCATTTTCGGCCACCGATTGGGGGTCCAAGGGGCGGCCTCACCGCCATAGCAGCAATCGTCGTGCCACAGCCTGCAATTTCACGCGCCCAGCCGCCTGACTCTACAGAAAAATTTGGAAGGCCCGGGCTGCCAAGCCTTCATAGATCCTCCTCCCTGCGGTTAGACGGCCAGGGGGTGAGCCGGATTCACGCCGCGGCAGGGAGAAGGGATGGCCGGAGTCAGCCCGGACGTGTCATCTTGACCTACTTTGGCCCGCGGGAGTGGAAAATTGGCACAGGCCTGCCTTGACAGTTGTCGCGTGTCTCTGATACCGTTTTCGCTCGCGCGCGAGGAAGTTTGCCAAAGTGGCTGTCGGTCCGCTGCAGGTCTCGTAGGCCGGAAGATATCTCCCCGGTTGTTTGGCCCCGGACACGTTTCACAAGGGAGGGCAGATCCATGAGAGAGGATTTGCGGGATGAGCGCACCTATTGGGAGGAGCGGAAAACAGAGCAGCTATGGCGGTGGGCAAAGGCGGCCGGTCTGTCGCGGCGCCGGTTCCTGAGCCTCCTGGCCGGGGGAGGGGGAGCGGCAGTTCTGGCGACCTTTGGCCCGCGGGCGGCCGGGGCGCAGGGCGGTTCTCCTGCGCAGGCCCAACCTGGCAAGCCCCAGATTCACGCGAAGCCGACGCCGTCAGAGCTCTTCATCCACCACGGGACGAATCAGGAGATGCGGTGGGAGGCGATGTACGGCCGTGGCTATCTCACGCCGAACCAATTATTCTTCATCCGTAACCACGACCCCTCGCCTGTGATCGACGTCAAGACCTGGCGTCTCAAGGTGGAAGGGCCCGGAGTGGCGCGCCCCCTGGAGCTCACCTATGACCAGATCCTGGGCCTTCCCTCCAAGTCGATCATCCGCTTTATCGAGTGCGCGGGGAACGGGCGGGGCTTTTACAAGGAGGTCCTCGGGAAGCCCGCCAAAGGAACCCAGTGGCGTCTGGGGGCCTACGGCGTTGCGGAGTGGACCGGGGTGCCCCTGAAGGAGATCCTGGACAGGGCGGGGCTGAAGCGCACGGCGGTGGACGTCATGCCGACGGGCCTCGATGCGCGCAAGATCGAGCGGCCCATGTCCCTCGCCAAGGCCCTGGAAGACGACACCCTGCTGGTCTATGCCATGAACGGGGATGTCCTTCCCGCCGACCACGGCTTTCCTGTGCGGGCGCTGGTCCCGGGGTGGATTGGCATTGCGAACATCAAGTGGGTGGGGCGCCTCTTGGTCTCGGAGGAGCCGATCTTTGTCGAGAAGAACACCAAGGACTACGTGCTGATCGGCCCGGATTTTCCCGAGAAACCCCCTGCCAAGGGTCCCATACTGACCCTCCAGACCCTGAAGAGCGCCATCGCGCTTCCGTGGCCCGCCACCTTGTCCGCTGGCCAAAATTTGATCCGGGGCTACGCCTGGTCCCCCCACGGGAAGATCGCCAAAGTGGAGTATAGCGTGGACGGCGGCAAAGGCTGGGCGGCGGTCAGCCTTCGAGAGCCCAATGTCCCGCAGGCCGGGGTGCGCTGGGAGTTTGCGTGGGATGCCAAGCCAGGAGATTATACGATCATGACGCGGGCGACGGATGAGAAGGGGAATACCCAGCCCGATACGGTGAAATGGAACGAACTGGGCTACGAATTCTCGGCCGTGATCCGCCACCCGGTCAAGGTGACGTAGAGGCGAAAACACACCGCGAGTGCGGCTCCGCTGTGTGAGTAATGGCGGTGCGGGAACCCTGGGTCCTCAGGAGGGTACTCCTCCTGTGCGTGGCGGTCGGTGTGGCCGCCGCGCACGCGATGGGCGAGCCGCCGCTCGTCCCCATCTCCATCTCATGGGCACATGCCGCCTCTGACTCTGGAGATGGCCAGGTGGCGGCCGGAGGCGCGGTGTATCTCAAGCACTGCGCGCGGTGTCACGGCGAGAAAGGGGAGGGCATCGAAGCGCCGGCCCTCATCGGCGAGCCGGCGAATCGGTTGCAAAGCTACCCGACAGCCGGCATCCTCTACCGTTACGTCCGTTTCCTCATGCCGCTCGATGCGCCGGACAGCCTGCCCGAAAGGGACTACTGGGCCGTCGTCGCCTACCTCCTCGTCCGCAACGGCGTGATCGGGGAAAATGTCCCTGTAGGGCCCGAGACGGCGGAACAGATCCTGATCAAGCGCTAGCACTGAGGCAGCCGGACGCGCTACTTCTTTTCCACCTTTTTCGCGATCATTTCGTAGTAGACGGTGACCTTGTCGCCCTTCTTTGCCTTGAGATCCATGCCCACAGTGGAGAATTCCCAGACGTCTCCCCCCTTGTCCACACGGAGCAAATACGACTTGGCGTCCACCTCGGTGACCGTCCCGGAGAACTGGTACTGCTTGGCGGTCGCGGCGATGGACAGGCCCGCGACGATAACCATCAGGGCGAGGATTCCAGCGAATACGACAGCAATCCGATGGCGCATGAGTTCCTCTCCTTTCTGGGCGATAGGTTCGGGTCGCCCTCCCGTCGAAACTGAACCGGTCACCCCCACGCGGGGGTCGTCTTCCCCTGTAGGTCCTGCCACTGGGGTGCCCAGGCCAACGTAACCAGCCGCACGGCAATGTCGGTCTTTTTCGGCTTGACGGCGACGCTTTCCAGACGTTCGGTGAGGGGATCGGTCTTGGTCTCCAGCGTCGCCATCTCGGATGTGAACTCGGCCTCGAGATCACGAAGTTGCTGCTGTATCCCCTCCATGGTCTCCTCAGCCCGACCGATGTCCTGCCGCTCCTTCAGCACGCGGCCGACTCCGCGGGCCGCCGTCGTGGCACGTCCGACGTTGGTGACGCCGACGGCCTTTCGTCCCAGGAAGGCGCCGAGCAACGTGGCGCCGACCGAGATCGCGGTCTGGAGCCCCTGCTGGGTGACCTGCTCCTTCTCGCGCTCCACCGCCTGCTGCGCGCGACGGAGCCGTTCCTCGAGGGAGGCGGTCTTGGAGGCGTATTTCTTCCTGAGCTGTTCCGCCCACTGATCACGCTGTTCGCGGGCAGCCTCCTGTAGCCGGATCCGGAAGTCGCGCTCCGTCTCGCCGGGTTTGGACATCTCCTTAGATCCGGGGCGCTTCAACAGCTCGAGCTTCTGGCTCCCGTAGAGTCACTTTGCGAAGTCCCGGCTCCACCCCTCGTAGTTCTTGGCCTTCCCCGCCACGCCCGGCATCTCGGCATAATGAGCCCCTTCCTGCGGGGATTTCTCCAGATCGGTGGGGGCGACGTTGACTTCGGCCGCATTCGCCCAAGTGACGGGGATGGCCTCACCGGTCACTGGAGTCACGAACATCCCCTCCTGTGCCACCTCCACCCCGGTCTTCGCCTCAGCGAAGCGCACCGTGGAAGACCCGAGGAGCATAGGAACATAGACCAGGGTGCTCCGATCCGGTCGCGCTCCTCGGACAGGCAGGAAGTATTGCGGGATGTCGGGGGGCAGCACCGGTCGCTGGCTGGCTGACGCCAGTGGGTGCTTGCCACCGACTGCTGCATCCACCGGGGAGACGGCCGGCGCCATCCTCGTCGCCTCGGGGACAGGTGCGGAGGCCTTCCGTGGGTCCATCAGGACCTTGATCTGGCTGCGGGTCAGAGGGCCACGCAGGTACGACATCGCCCAGCGGGTCTCGAAGATCTCGGGGGCATCCTCGTGGACGTTGTTGAGCAGGAAGATCCGGCTCCCCAACCCGGCGAGGACCTGTTCCATCTGCTGCCGGTCGTAACGCATCCCGGTCCCGGCGGCGGCCCCTTCCAGCCCGTCCAGGACGCGGCCCTTGTCGCGCTCCGTCTGGAGGCGGCCGATGAACCACGTGCCGGTGTTCGCGAGCCCCTTGTAGTCCAGGTCGACGGGATTCTGGGTGGCGAGCACAATCCCGACGCCGAAGGCGCGGGCCTGCTTGAGCAATGTCAGCAGCGGCAGCTTCGACGGGGGATTGGCGACCGGAGGGAAGTAGCCGAAGATCTCATCCATGTAGACGATGGCCCGCAGGCTGGTGGTCCCGGACTGCATGCGCATCCACCCCAACGTTTCGTTCAGCAGCAGCGAGACAAAGAACATTCGCTCGGCGTCGCTGAGGTGGGCGATGGAGAAGATCGATGCCCGCGGCTTGCCATCACGCGTGTGCAGCATCCGGTCGATGTCCAGCGCTTCTCCTTGCAGCCAGGCATCGAAGCCAGGGGCCGCCAGCAGGTTGTTGAGGGTTGTGGCCAGGGTGAATCGCTCCTTGGCGGGGTAGAACGCGTCGAGGTCCATGGCGCCTATGCGGGTGACCGGCGGCGTCTGGATGTGCCGGATGAGCCCCGTGAGGTCCAGGTCCTGGCCCTGCCTCCAGGCGGACTCCAGGATTTTGGAGATCAGGATGTGTTCCCGACTTCGCAGGGGATCTGCCTCAATCCCGAGGAGACTCAAAAGGCTGGTCGCCGTGGTGCCGATCCGTTCTTGCAGCAGATCGGGGTCCTGCCTGACCGGCCCGGCCGGGGCGGCGAACGACTTGAGGATCGAGACCGGCAAGCCGGCGCTGCTCCCCGGGGTGTACACCGCGAAATCGGCTGCGTCGCGCAACCGCCGGATGCGCTCGCCGCTCTGTCCCCATTCGCCGAGCCCCTTCTTCCACAACGCGGCCTGCTGTTCGGCATAGGCGCTGACCGCGAGCCCCTTCTTGCGGGCATCATCTTCGTTGACCCACGGCGCGAAGTTCTCGGCACGCAGTTCGGGGAATGTCAGGAGGAGATTCGGGAGATCACCCTTGGGGTCGATGATGAGCGCCGGGATCCCGTCGATCAGCGCTTCCTCGATCAGGCTGAGGCAGAGGCCGGTCTTTCCGCTCCCCGTCATGCCGATGCAGACGGCGTGCGTGACGAGGTCCTTGGAGTCGTAGAGGACGAGCCCGTCCTTGGGTTTCTTGGCCTTCAGGTCGTAGGGCCGCCCGAGATAGAATACGCCCAGCTTTTCAAATTCCTGCATTGTACTTCCCTCGTGCCGGATCGCATGCCCGTAATCCGAGGATGACCAGGCCCTGGGCGGCGCCGGTATCAATCTCTCAGGTGAGGTGTGCGGTTCGCAGAAGACCCTGGTCGTCCGCCTGAGTCTAACGACGGGCCACGGCGGAGTCAAGGGTGAACTGGCCCAGCGTTCCTCGCGGCTGTTGGCCTGGCAGACGATGTGGTATAAGATCCCCAAAAGGCACGAACGGGATTCAGCCCGCGTGATAGGCTGGTCAGCCTCATCCAGAGTTAGGCGACCTTGGAACCAGGGGAGAGAGGTATTTCGCCATGGCAAGATGGGTGTTTGAACCGGGACATACTGCAGCTGAGTTCTGTGTGCGACACATGATGGTCACCAATGTTCGCGGTCACTTCAAGAATGTGCACGGCGTGCTCGAATTCGATCCAGAGAATCCGCGAAGCTCTCGGGTGGAGGTCACCATCCAGGCTGGAGCGATTTGGACGGGGGAAAACGATCGAGATGCCCATCTACGGAGTTCCGATTTCCTGGACACCGAGAGCCACGGGGTGATCACTTTTCGAAGTACCAACGTCGATCTTATGGGCGGTCATGACTATCAGGTGTGGGGGGACCTGACTATTCGGGGAATCACTCGAGCAGTTGTCTTAAGTATCAGATACCTTGGGCAGTGGCAAACCCCATGGTGGGAGGATGGGGTAGACAAGGGACCGAAGACCCGAGCGGGGTTTCTTGCCACAACAACGATCAATCGGCATGATTTCGGCGTCAGTTGGAATGCCGAACTGGGGAGCGGTGGCGTGGTGGTTGGAGATCTCGTAGAGATCACGATCGATGCGGAAGCGATTCTTGAACCACATGCCGCCTGATCAAGAACTAGGCATCTCGATCCCTTCGTGAGTTGAAAGTCAACCATGCGGCGGTCAGGGATCGGGTTTGTGGTGCTGCTCGTGTCATTCTTCGGTGCTGGCTGCGGGACGTGCGGCGCCCGGTTTTCCACCGCCGCACTCGAGAACACGTATTGGAAGCTCTTGCGTCTTGGCGATCAGCCCGTCATCGTCAGTTCGGACCGCCCGGAACCGTATCTGCGTCTGGTCCCCGAGGGCAGGAAGGCGCAGGGCTTCGCCGGGTGTAACCAGCTCCTGGGCACGTACGAGCTCGAAGGACAAAAACTCCGCTTCGTGCACCTCGCCACGACCCGGATGGCGTGCCTCGATGGGATGGAACCGGAACAAGCCTTCCTGAGCGCCCTCGAGTCGACCGCGCGGTGGAACATCCTTGGCGAGCATCTCGAGCTGTACGATTCCGGCGGCACGCTGCTCGCACGGTTCGAAGCGGGCACCATGAAATAGTTCAGCCCTCGCAAGCACGGGAAGCAGAACCGTTGACGGGGGGTTTGTAAGTGACTCTGCGTTTGACGACGGAAATCGACGCGAGGAGTATCCTCGATTACTTCAACGGATTTCATGACGGGTTCATAAAGGAGGTATCCCTTCGCTCGTACGATTCCTTTGAGAAAGAGGGTCCAGAGATTACGGACATTGCTCACCGTTGTACCGGCCGTTTTGATGCTATCCTCGACATCGCGCACTACAACTATCAAAGCGGGACCCAGCCACACCATCGCGTCGTGAGATGTCAGTTCAAGCACGTCAAGGATTTCTATGTCGATCTTCGTGACGTGAGGTCCTATGAGTGGCCGATTAAGGTCGTTGACATCCGGCCTGGACACAGGCACACCGAACATGGTGGCATGGAATCCTGCTTCTCGCTTGTGTTCTCCTGGAGCAAGTTGCTCGACAACCAGTGGTCTGAACGCCGGGAGCAAGTATTCACGTTCCAAAAGGCGGAGTTCAGTGAGCACTAGCGCGGTCTGAGCAGTGATGGCAGCCGACGGCGCATTGTGGGTGCACAATGAACGAACGCGTGGCGTCCCTCCTCCAGGAGCTCGAGGCCTTTGGCAATGCCAACGACGCCCGGGTCACGGACCGCTCGCAGAAGATGCTCAACATCGCGCCTGAGACAGGAGAGTTCCTGTCCATACTCGTCCGCCTGCAGCCCGCAAATCGCGTCCTTGAGATCGGGACGTCCAACGGGTACTCGACCCTGTGGCTTGCAGATGCAGTATCCAGTGACGACGGCACCGTAGAGACCGTCGAACGGAATCCAGAAAAGGCTCGATTGGCGTGAATCAACTTCGAGCGTGCTGGCCTCTCTCAGTTCATCCATCTGGTCGAGGCGGATGCCGCTGATGTGCTGGTGTCGGCAGCTGACTCGATCTACGACTTCATTTTCCTGGACTCCGAACGCACCGAGTACGTATCATGGTGGCCCCACGTCCTGCGTGTGCTCAGGCCGGGGGGTCTCGTGGTCTGCGACAACGCCATCTCCCACAAGCACGAATTCGAGCAGTTCACGGAGGTAGTCCGGCGAACGCCGAGCTGCTCGATGTGCCTCGTCCCGGTCGGAAAGGGCGAGCTGTTGATCCTGAAGCATCGTCGAGCCAGGTAACCGGTTGTTTCATCACAAGGAGGAGACGCTATGAAGATCATCAAGTTGCTGGGTGTAGTTGCCGTGCTTTCGCTACCGCTCCTTGCCGGAGCGCAGACCGCACCGCCCTACGGCCTCCCGATCACGCTTGACCATGCAAAGAAGGCTGTGGCAGGGGCTCAAGCGGAAGCCCGCAAGAACAAGTGGGACGTTGTGGTCGCCATCGTCGATCCCGCGGGCCAGTTAGTTCTGTTGGAAAAAATGGACAACACGCAGAACGCGGCCAGTGAAGTGGCGCGGCAGAAGGCCTCGTCGGCAGCGCTCTATCGCCGTCCAACCAAGGCGTTCCTGGACAGACTCGCCGCAGGGGGAGCCGGCCTGGGGATCCTCGGGCTCGAAGGCGCGGTACCACTCGACGGCGGGCTGCCGATCGTCGTTGACGGAAAGATCATTGGCGCGATTGGTGTTTCGGGCGTCACCGGGGAGCAGGACGGACAGATTGCCAAGGCGGGAGTTGACGCGCTGCTGAAGTGACGGTTGGCCCGCGGTCACAGCTCCTAGCCGAATATCAAGGCGGTTTCTTCTTGTAGACCGCGGGGGCGGGCGGCGGGGTTTTCACCGTAGCGCTGGAGGATCATGAAACGGCGTGAGTTTTTGTTGGCTATTACGGCCATACCCTTGGTCATGACCATCGGGCGCGCTCGGTCCTCGCGGCTGGCAGATGCGGGAGGCGGCGTGTCGTTGGATGAGATTCAGCGAAATTGGAAGACGCTGCTTGCGCGAGGTGCGGACGTGACGCTTTCCACCGAAGCGATCCAGAAATCCGAAGGTGAGTGGCAACAGGTCCTGAGCGGCCCCCAGTTCCATGTGCTGCGCAAAGAGGGCACGGAGCGACCGTTTTCCAGCTCGCTCAACGACGAGAAACGGGCGGGTGTGTATGTCTGTGCCGGCTGCGCGCTCCCACTGTTCACTTCCTTGATGAAGTTCGACAGCGGCACCGGGTGGCCGAGCTTCTTCACCCACATTCCTGGCCATCTCGGGATGAAGAAGGATTTCAAGCTGTTCCTGCCGCGTACGGAATATCATTGCATCCGCTGTGGCGGACATCAGGGCCATGTGTTCAACGATGGCCCGGCGCCGACAGGCCAGCGCTGGTGCAACAATGGCGCGGCGCTCAGGTTCATTCCGGCGTAGGAGAGGCGGTGCGGCCTACGCGGAGGTAAATGGGACGAAGCACGACGGTATCCGGAGCCCCCTGAACTTCGAGGTGCTCTGATCAAGCCGACGCTACAAGAGCCTTCGTAAGAGGGGGGGGTCAGCACCCGCGGAGGCGGGAGGTGAGGAGGACGGCGATGATGGTCATGCCGTCCACGATCTCGCCGGAGAGGACCATCTCGAGCACCTGACGAAAGGGGAAGGGACGGACCTCGATGAATTCGGTCGCGTCGCGGACCGTCTCTACCTTGACGAGCTCCTCCGCGAGGAACAGGTGGGCCGTCTCGTCCACGACGCTCTTGCTCGTGTGGAAGGTGCTGACGGGGACCAGGCGGTCGGCCTGATAGCCGGCTTCCTCCGCCAGTTCCCGTTGGGCCGCCTGATCGAGCGACTCCCCGGCATGGACCCCTCCCGTCGGCATCTCCCAGGTCACCCGGCGCGCCACGTACCGGTATTGCCGGATCAGCAGCACCGTATCGGGATCGACAAAGGGGAGGATCCCGACGCACTGGCCGCAGGTAACGACCCCGTAGATGGTCGTCCGTTTGTCGGGCAGTTCGACGAGGTCTTCCCGCAGGGAGATCCACTTATTGCTGTAGATGGACCGTGTCGAGAGGGTCTTCCAGGGTGTTTCCGACCGCGTGGTCATGTTATCCGCTCCATGAAGAATCGGCGGGTGTGGCGTCCCGCGTTCCCCGCAGGACCTGCCAGGGACGCCTTCAGGTGTTCCAGGTCCTCTGGGGTGTCGATGTCGAACCAGGGGGGAAGCGTCGCGACCTTGAGTCCTTTGCCCTCGGCTCGTCGAAACGTCTCCGGGACGACCTGGGCGGTGCTCCAGGGCATATCCTCGAACAGTTCCCGGGTGAGCGCGCGGAGCCCGATGAGATAATATCCGCCGTCCTCGCTGGGGCCCAGGACGAGGTCGATCCCGGGAGTCGCAATCAGGTCAAGGGCCTGCTCTAGATAGGCGGTGGGCAGCGTGGGGGTATCGCTGTCGATAGCGAAGGCCGCCGCATGTCCCATGGCGAAAAGGTACTCGAAGCTGTTGGCCAGCCTGGCCCCGAGGTCCGGCCCACGCTGCGGGACAAGCAGGAAGTCGGGCGCTACCCCTTCGAAAAAGTCCCGCCCGTCCGGAGGGGTGTACGCGATGGCGGGGCTCGCGGCCGTGAGGGTTCTCACCTGTTCGATCTTGTCGAGCAGGAAGCAGCGGTATAGCTCGGCTGCATCCCTGGCCGATAGGGGAGGAGAGAGTCTGGTCTTGACCTCACCCGCCCGTGGCGCCTTGGCCATGATCGTGACTGCGTTTCGTCTCATGTCGCTGCCCGATCCCTCTCGGTCGGCTATCGCGTCCAGGCCAACCACAGGCTGAACAGTTTCTTGATCCACGGGGTGAGCCGCGTCCGGTTGTACGCATCCGCCACCTGCCGGATGGCCTCGGCCTGGGTCGGATAGGGATGGATGACGTTTGCAATCGTCTTCAGGCCGAGATTGCCCACCATGGCGAGGGTGATTTCGCTGAGCATCTCTCCGGCGTGGCGGGCGACGATGGTGGCGCCCAGGATCCGGTCGGTCCCTTTCTTGACATGGACCTTGACGAAGCCGTCTTCGTCGCCGTCGGCGATGGCCCGGTCCACCTCTTTCAGGGGTCTGACGAAGGTATCGACCGCTATCCCCCTGCGTAATGCATCCCCTTCGTACATCCCGACATGGGCCACCTCGGGGTCGGTGTAGGTACACCAGGGAATGACCAGCGCGCTCACCTTCTTTCGCCCGAGAAAGAGGGCGTTCTGGAGCACGATGCGCGCTGTGGCATCGGCGGTGTGCGTGAACTTGTGCGGGAGGCAGATATCGCCGGCGGCGTAGATGCGGGGATTCGCCGTCTGGAGGTGATCGTTCACCCGGACTCCGTCTCGGCTGTAACCGACCCCGGCCTCCTCGAGGTGGAGTCCCTCCACGTTGGGGGCGCGGCCGGCGCCGACCAGGATCTCATCCACGGCAAGGTCGCTCTGGGTTCCGTCTCGTTCAAACTGGATCAGCTTCTCGGGTCCTCGCCTTTCCACCTTGAGGATCGTGCACCCCAAGACCAGATGCACCCCGTCGCGCACGAACGCCTGCTTCAGGATCTCGGCGGCGTCGCGATCCTCGCGGGTCAGGATCTGAGATTGGCCTTCGAGGAGCCAGACTTCGGCCCCAAGGCGGCGGAAGGCCTGGGCCATCTCGCAGCCGATGGGGCCGGCACCGATCACCGCCAGGCGTCTGGGGAGCTCTGTAAGCGAGAACACCGTCTCGTTCGTCAGATAGCCGGCCTCGGCGAGTCCCGGAATCGGCGGCGCGGCAGGACGCGCCCCCGTGGCGATGATCGCCCTGCTGAACCGAAGCGTCTTGCCGTCCACCGCGATGGTGTCCCGACCCGTGAACCGGCCCTCCCCGAGAAACACATCGACGCCCAGCCCCTGGAATCGGCGAACCGAATCGTGGTG
>Ga0247727_10006828_pt1 | contig 22166 bp, 14 predicted proteins | sample WisWelCaveWW1625_FD_202498 | JGI IMG/M metagenome (GOLD analysis project Ga0247727, IMG submission 202498) | Biofilm microbial communities from Wishing Well Cave, Virginia, United States - WW16-25 | ecosystem: Environmental > Aquatic > Deep subsurface > Groundwater > Cave microbial mat | place...
AAAGCTAACGGCGGCCGAACTGGTTCGGCGTGTATCGGCTGTTTTTCAACACCCGGTTTTGCCATATTTGGCCCTATCCGAAAATGTGCCTTGATATTGCACTAGGTATCCGCCGTCACAAAGCGGCCTTGCGTGGGGGCGTAGTAGCGGGCGCGGAGATGGATTAACGAGGTGGCGTCGGTCCATTCGCCGGTGAAGCCGTAGCTGGTGGCACCGCTACCGGCGGTGGTGAGCGTCGTGCCGTAGGGCTGGTAGGTCTTGGCGAGGGTGAGGGCTTTGCTGGCGTTCGTCAACTGCCGCACACTGCCGAGCGAATCACCGTGGAAGTAACTCGGCGTGGTGCCTGCAAATTGAGCGATGCGCCCATAGCCATACAGGTAAGTGTTGTTGGCAGGCGCGGCACCCGTGCTGAGATTGACCAGCACTTGGGTCAGCCCCGCATTCAGGTCAAGGGTGTAGGTGGTGACTGTGCCGTTACAAAATCCAACGGTCGGGCAGATCGTTTGCTTTTGCCGGTCGCCCAGGCCGTTGTAAGCGAAGGTGGTACCGCCCTGAGCGAAGGGAACGTTGACACCAATTAAGCGATTCGCTTTGTCATATCCGTAATCATACTATCCATCATTAAGCAGGTTGCCATTGTTATCCCAGGTATAGGTTTGCGCGCCCACACTGGTCAGGCGGTTGGCGATGTCGTAGGTGGAGTTCACCACACTCCCGCCATTGATTTGCTCGGTCAGGCGGTTGCCCACCGCGTCGTAAGTGTAGGTAAAGACGTTGCTGTTACTGTAGTTCGCATTGCCCAGACGATACAACCCATCATAGGTGTAGGTCAGGCTGGTCACATCGTTGACCACACCGATGGCGGTGGTCTTGCGTGACTCAAAGCCATCAAAATACTCCGTGCCGCTGGTGCCGGCGTCAAGCCCGCTCACCGCCCCCAGGCGGATGCGGTCCACCCGGCTCAGGTCGTTGTCCACCCCGGTCACGCTGGTCTGCGCCGTGCCATCCAGCCACCAGGCCAGTTGGCCGTTGTTGGCCGCGGGGGCGGTGGCCGCCTGCCAGTCAATCTCAATCGAATGCGGGTTGTCGCTAATATCCACCCAGCCACTGCTGGTCGTGCCGCCGCCATCCGCGCGCAGGTTGACGCGCAATTGGTATTGGGTGTTGGCCGGGTTGCGACGGAACTCCACCCCGCCCACCAGGTTGGACGCGCCCTTGGGCAAAGGCACAAAAAAAGAGCGGCAGGCCACTTGGCCTGCCGCTCTCGGGATTACGGCCCCCTACCGATCATGACTCTTACCTTACCGCCGAATGATGGGCAGGAAGAGTTTGTTGATGGCCACGATGGTGGTCACCGTGGCGTTGGCGCTGGTCGTACCATCACCCTGCGACGTCAGTGTGATCGTCGCTGTATCACTGCCGCTTGCTCCGGCCGTCACCACTACATTGAAGGTAGCGCTGGCGCCGGGCACTAGCGAAACCGAGGCGGGCGCGGTGGTGGTGAAGGTGTCGCCGGTCACGGCCACATCGAACGTATCATTCACGTTGCCAGCGTTGGTCACCGTCAGGGTGTACGTCACCACACTGCCCGCGGTGGCCGTCAGGCCTTGCGAAGCGGGCGCGAGTTGCAGGCCATAGGTCGGCGTCGTGACCACCGTTAGCGTCACCGGAATCTGCACTTGTGTATTCACCGGGTCATTGCTGAGAATACACACTGTGCCGGTATAAACACCACTGGCCAAGCTGGCCGAGTCGAAGACAGCATTCACTAGACTGCTTCCGCTTGCGCTGGTGGTACCCGTCAGTGGCGAAAGAGTCAGCCATGGGATGTCGCCGGTACAGAACACGGCCGTGTTGTCAAGCATCACATCGTCCACAAAGAAATTTGTCACGCCGCCGTTATTGGCGAAGGTCTCTGAGTAGAACATGATGTTATGGGTTCCGCCATCAGCAAAGGCGCTGACATCTACTGTTTGGAGCGTGTGGCCCAGGTTGCCGCACAGCGCGCTAGCGCCGGTCACCGAATACACCTGGGTGCTGTCAATCAGCACTTCCAGATAATCCGCTGGGCTGTCACATACGATCGCTTCCAGGTAGAAGGTCAATGTGGCCGTGCCAACTGTCAAGACCACATCCTGGTCGAGCGAGCCTTCCTCATAAGCGGCGAGACCGCCAAACCAAGCCCAGTACATCCCGGTGCGCGGGCCGGTACCGGTGCCTGTGCCGCCGCATAAGGTGGCAGTGCAGAGTGGCGTGCCAAAGTTCAGGGAATACTCGTTCCAGAACGCGTTTGGTGTGCCATCTTCAAAACTGCCATCCTGGATGACGTCAGTTGCTGGAGCATGTGGGCGAGGCGGGCGGGTAGCCGAGGGCTCATCGCGTCGACCAAGACGGAAAGGTGAGCCGCTCATCACTGCACCAGGGTCGGATATCAGGGTGCCTTCTACGATATTCCAGTTCAACGCGCCTGTGCCCGTGTTAGTGATGGTCAGGGCCTGAGTTAAGACCGTATTGGCGCCTTGCGCCGAAGTAAGTTCTGTGGGCGTCACATCGATGACGGCTACCGTGTATACCTGTGGTATCACGGCATTGCTGGTTTGTGGAGGCAACTCATTACTTAGGACAGTGAAAGTATTCGTGAGAAGCGTACCCGTGCTTACCCCGGCGTTCACTTGCACGGTTACAGTATAGGTGACGGGCGATCCAACCGGTAGCGCGCCGATGGTCCAGGTGACCACACCGCCGCTAAACGTGCCACCAGAAGAGGACTGATAGGTGACGTCGGCTGGAAGCGTGTCGCTCAACGCCACGCCACTGGCCGCGATATCGCCATCATTCTGCGCCACCAGGGTGAAGGTCAGCAGTTCGCCTGGTTGTACGGAGGCCGCGCCCGCGCTCTTGGTAAGCGCAAACAGGGGCGCATCCGCGCATTTAGCGGTGATAAAGTTGAGCGACCAGTTGTTGAGCGTGCCAGTATCTATGGCTTCATCATCGGTAATTTCCAACTGCCAGTTACCGCCAACCAGTTGGCCATCCACCGCCGAAAGCAGGCCCTCGGGCCGGAAACTGCCCGTGAAGGGCGCGACGCCCAGCGTGATAGAGGTGGCGGCCTCATCATCAAAGATGGTGTTGATGAAGTTGTCGCCGCTACCGCCGTTGTCGGTGGTTAACTCCACCCGCGTGCCGGTGGGGGAGATCAGGTAGATGTCCATGTCGGCATCGAAGGTGTGAGTCAGGTTGATCAATACGTTCACGTCGGCGACCGACCGCGTGCTGCCTGGAACACTGATGGTGGACACCACCGTGTCCGTATCGGGAAGGGGAAGCGGTGTGGTGTTGGTATACGCCGACACTTCCTGGATGCCAGTGGGGAAGGTGAAGGTGCCAGTATCAAACGTGCCCTCCGTGGCGTCAGCAGTGAATCCAAAGATCAGATTCGAACCGCACGCCAGCGTGCTGGCCACGTTGAAGCCAAAGTTCTGCGTGTTGGTGACCAGGCCACCGGGAGCGATGTTGCCGTAGGAGGCGGTATCCGTAATCACGGTCACGCCCGGAGTCAACGCGGTAAGCGTCCCATTTACATTCGTAGCGGTGAGCGCGCCGGTGTTGTTCAGGCCCACCTGGGCGGTGAGATTGTTCTCACCGGGGAAGATGACGCCGTTGTTGTCACCACCAACATCGCTAAAGGTTTGGGCGTTGCGCACCAGGATCGGGCCAGGCACATTACAACTCGCTGGGAAGTTGAGGCTCCAAGCAAGCAATATGCCCGTGTCGCCGCCTGCATCGTCGTCAATTCGCAAAGTCCACGTCCCGGAGGCATTAAGGCCGTCCAATGTGCTCAGGAGGCCTTCAGGCCGATAACTGCCGGTGAAGGGCGCGGCGCCAGCGGTGATGGCCGTCGCGGCTTCATCATCGAAGGTGGTATTGGTGTAGTTGTCGCCACTGCCGCCGTTGTCGGTCGTCAACTCCACTACCGTGGTGCCATCCGGGGCTACCAAAAAGATATCCAGATCGCCATCGAAAGTGTGGGTCAGGTTGATGGTGACATTCACATCATTGATTGTGAAATTATCACTGATGATCAACGTAGATGAAATCGTGGGATTGTCTGGAATCGGCAGAGGCACATTCGTACTGTTGTAGACCATGGGCGGCGGGAGGGTAGGCACCGTGACCACCACCGGGAAGTTGCCCTGTGCGGTTGAAACAGTAACGGTGAGGGTCAACGGATCGCCACAGACAAACCCGGCATCCAGCGCCACCTGGAAAGGCGTGGTATTGGTGACGACATCCGCTGGGGCAATGTCGGCATACGCCGAGTTGCCGTTCACGATGGTGGCGTGAACATTGGCGGTCGTCATTACCCCACTCACCGCGGTGGCGGTGGCATAGCCCGTGTTCAACAATCCGACGTCAATATTGGCGGTTTCATTTGGCTCAAGGATCCCATCGCCATCGCCGCCGATTACGGCCACACCCGCCAGCACTAACACCGGCACGGGCGTCAGCAGAATATCTTGCGTGGTGGTCACGCCCACGGTGACGGGCACACCACTGATGGTAGCGGGTTGATAGCCAAAGGCCGAGGCGGTCAGGGTATAGGTGCCAGGGGCTAGGGCCAAGCTGTAGATGCCACCTGCGCCACTGGTGGTGGAATTGGTTTGGGTAGGGCTAGAGGAGGCGGTGACGTTCACACCCGTAATAGGATTGTTGTCATCCGCGTTGCGCGTTGTGCCTGTCAAGGTACCACTTGGCCCCGCTACACAACCCGAGAACTTAAACGATCCGATGCGCGTGCGCCAATCTACAGAAGCCGTTGGGCCATGGTATTCCTGGGTATACCAGAAAGTACAACCATCTTGCGGATCCACGCCCATCATCGAGTAATCACCCCAGCGATTAAAACCACTTGTTTGCGAGCCAATGCCAGCCGTCATGGTAATTTCGGCTTGGGGCAGGGTGTTGAGCGGGTCGGCGGTTTCACGGCCCACATAGCGCACGGAAGGCACACTGGCGGTTCCCGAGGCGCTATACCCCAGCGCGATGTTGCCCACGAGGTCCATGGCCACACTCCCCATCCAACGGTAAAGACCGTCGGCGGGGGCATAGGTGCCTTCCTGATAAACGCTCCAACTGCCGCTGCCAGGGTCGCGGCGCGCTTCATACCAGCGCACGCCGGAGCGGTCAGTGCCATCGGCCCAGACGGTGTGGTTAAGCACTACTGCTTGGTGACTGCCAAAATTGCGGAAGGCCACCCGGAACATCAACCGGTCGCCAATGGCGTCTAATTTTATGCCGGTGCCGCCCTGGGGTACACAGGTGCGTAAGCCGCTCGTCGTGCAGGGCAACAGGTTAAATGATGACACCGTCAGCGTGTAGTTCGGTTGCAGACCTAAGCCAAAGGTCGAGGAAGCCGGGGTTACCCAATCGGGCTTGAATTCCCAAACACGCATGGCATCGGGGCCCATCCCGGCGGTGTCGTCGTCTACTTCAAAGAAAAAGCCAGGGGTACCGTTGGCTGGCGCCGCGCCATCCAGGTCAGCCGGCAACATGCCGCCAAAATTCGGATTGACACCAAAGAGGCTAAACCGCACCATGGCCGGGCTGGGGTCGCCCGTCAACATTTTGGCACGTTCAAACGCCACGACGGCTTGTCCAGCATAGCTAAAGCTCGGCGATAGGAAGTCGTGGACGGTCATGTAATAGGCGTTGTAGGTCGAATCCGGCCATACCCCAAAGTGGGGATAGTCGTTCAACAGAGTGCTGGAATAGGCATAATCGTAAACATTCCAGGCACCGGTCGGATCGGCCGTTTGCGAAACGGCAATACATTGATGAAAAGGCCCAGCGAGGCCGTTCAAGGCGAATTGGCTAATCATCCAGCGCTGCGCCTGTTCGTCAAACATCGCAATTGGGTCGCCGTCATTGTCGAGGGCGCACCGACTACCCGGCAGGGCCGCGGCCCACAGAGCGTTGCCGGGCGTTGTAGAAATAACGACCACCGGTGCCAGCGGGTTAGTGACATCCCAGACCTTGTAGACGATGTTCACCCACTGGAAGTAGTAGCGTTTGCCGCTAATCGAGTCGTAGCCAATATCGCCGTTGGTGTCAGGTGGATGGATGGTGTTGCCATTATCGGGCGTGCCTAATCCGTCAAAATTGGCAATGGGGTTAGACAGCGCCTCTAATGCGCCCGGGGCAATTTGCAATGATGCGTCGCCCATTTGTATCACTTGGCGACCCACCAGCACCTTGGGTAAAATGTTCAATTCAGCTTCAGCTTTGCTAAAGCGTGTTTGAAACGGTGCGGCTTCAACATCTTTCAGCGATGTAAGCACGCCAAAGGCTACCGGATAGCTGACCTCGGCCTCGGTTGAAGGCCTGTAATCAGCAATGCCATTTAATCCGAAGAGGTCATGGAAGGCTACTAGCCAGCATCGAGCGTCCGGCAGATGGTTGGCTGGTAAATTGTATAACCCCGAGTAGTCCGACAAGTGTGAAAACCGAAACTGAAAAGAGCGCGATCCGCTTGAAGGATGGGAAGTGTGACATGTGCATTCTCCTCTCGATTGTTGGCACGACCATAAACAGCTAGGGTTTATTCAAGTTGGTGTGTGTTCTGAGTGAGCCTCCTGCGCCGTAAAATAAGTGAAACGTGAGTTTCAAATGCTTCACCGAGTTGAAGCCGCGACGTTACGGTCATCTGTTTTGCTTTGACCAAACAAGCCATATTCAACGCGCTACTGCCAGCAAGTTTGTGGTGGCTGATCACGCTATTGGGCCTACCTGAGTATAAGACAGAGTTCAACAGAGTCAAACCCACTGAAAGGAGGTTTTACAAAATGTTTACATCTTCCCTCACCCCCCATCACACCCCGCCCCGATACTCATACTTATCAACATCAAACTTCACTAAAAGGAAAGGTAACAACCATGTTCAAGAAACTTACTTCAATTGTGCTGGGGGCGCTGATGGTCTCGCTGATGGTGACGGGGTTAGCATTTGCCGATGAGGGCGCGCCGACCGGTGCCAACAGCCCCGACCATCGTCCGCAACGGCGCGGGGGCGGCGGGGGCGAAATCACGGCCATCGGAACCGATAACTTCACCGTGACCGGCCCGCGCGGCAACGCCAAAACCTTCTATGTGGACTCGGCCACGGAATTCCTGGGCCAGGAGACTCAATCGCTCACGTTCACGGACTTGGCCGTGGGCCAGCGCGCGGCCGTGGTGGCCGCCCGCGAAGAGGGCGACAAGACGATCGCGATCCGGGTGCGTGTCTTTCCCCCGCGCACCGACTACAAAGGCTTTGGCACGACCGACTACAAAGGCTTTGGCACGGTGGATAGCGTAAATGCCACCGAGCAAGCCTTCCACTTCACCAGTCGCCGGGGCAAAACCTGGGAGTTTTACGTGGACGAGCAGACCCAGTATAACGACCGGGAGGGCGGCACACATACCTTCAACGAAGTGCGAACGGGCGGCAAGGTGTTTGTCAAAGCCGAACTGCGCGCCGATGGCAAGTGGTGGGCGACCATCATCGGCTTCCCACCTCAGAACGCGGCACCGCAACCTTAATCGCTTAACGCTTGGTCAACGAATACTTAACCGCTTCGCGTAAACGAATGCGCGCATCGCATTCGTTTATTCGTTTATTCGCTTCTTCATTCGTTGACAAGCGACTCACCTCAACGAGTCGCCCCCACGCCCCACACCCGCACCAGCCGACTTTTCCCGCGCACCTCCACCTCCCCCAAGTCAACCAAAGCGTAGGCGTTGGCCTTTTCGCCCAGTGCGGTCTGCGTAAACTCGCTCAATAAAATATCATGGTCAGGAAAGGTCTTGTTGAGTTGCTCGATGCGGGCACCCACATTCATCGCGTCGCCAATGAGGGTGTATTCCTGTCGTTCTTCCGAGCCGGTGGCGCCCGCGACGACCTCCCCCGTATTAATCCCAATCCCAAAGCGCAAGGTGGGCAGGCCCAGTCGAGTGCGCTTCTCATTGAGATAGGCAAAGCCCGCGCGGATACCCAGCGCCGCCTGCACGGCCCGGTCGGCGTGGTCGCGGTACTCGGTGGGCGCGCCAAACACGCACACGGTCTCATCGCCCACAAAGCGATTGACGATACCGCCCTGCGCCTCCACCGCCAGAATGACGACTTCAAAGTATTCATTCAACGCCGTCATCACCTCTTCGGGCGCGTGTTGCTCGGCAAAGGTGGTCGAGCCGCGCATATCGCAATATAATACGGTGATGGTTTTGCGTTCGCCCTTAAACGTCACCCGGCCCGCCAGCACTGCCTCGCTCACCTCCCGGCTCAGGTAACGGCCAAACAAATCACGCATCCGTTCGCGCTCGTTTAAGCCCTCGACCATTTCATTGAAGGCGCGGGCTAACTGCCCGACCTCGTCCCACTGGGTCTCGGGCACGCGTTGAGTCAAATCGCCGCGCGCCACCGCTTGTGAGGCCTCGGCCAAATGCTTCACCGGCGAGAGCGCCCGGCGCGTGAGCCAGACGGTAAGCACAATCGTCACCAACACCGCCACCGCCGTCGTCGCCAGCGAAGCATTGACCACTTCGCCAATAAACTGATTTACCGGCTCACGCGAGAGGCCGATTTGGGCCTGCCCCACCCGCTGGCCCGCCTGGTTCTCAATCGGCAGCGCGGCCTCGAAGACCGGCTCGCCGAACCAATCGGTGAGGCGCGCAACGGCCCAGGAACCGCTCAGTTGAATGGTCTGGGTCAACGTCCGGCCCAGAAATTCAGGATGATCGGTCCGCACCACGTTGCCCTGCGTGTCCAGCACAAAGAAGTATTTCAACTCAAAGGCGTAGTCACCTTCGCCGACGCGTATTTGTAAAAGCTCGGTTTGCGCGGAGGCTTGCTGTTCGATGGCGGCCAGAGTTTGGGCATTGAGTTCAGTAACGGTGGTCGGCAATTGCTCGCGAAAGAAGTCAACCAGTTGATGGCCCGAGTTTTCGAGCAAGGCGCGGATGTTGTCTTCGAGCAAACGCCGTTCGTAATCCACGCGCACAATGGTGAGCGTGGCGGTAGCGAGGATGAAGATCAGACCAAACGCGGCGGAGAGTTTGGCCGAGAGCGGCAGACGTAGAAGGAGTCCGCGCAAACCGGTGGGGCCAAGATGGGTCGCGGGTTTCAAGAAACCTGTTGCGCCTTCGGCCCGCATCGCGTCAGCCGGATTGACATTCACGGCGCGGTCGGCGGGCCATAAGGCGGCCAGCATCGCAATGAGGGGACTCAGGACGATGGCGGCACCCGCCACCTCCCACGGTATCGGCACAGGCAGTTGTGTGATTGGACCTGGCCCGGCGATGCTTTCGAGGCTTACGCGCATCAAATAGCCAAAGACATAGGCCAGGGTCAGCCCGGCCAGCGCGCCTAGTGTTGCGCCCGTGAAGCCCAACAAGCCCGCCTCCAACAAGACCATGCCCCGCACCTGGGTGCGGCTCATGCCCAATGCGCGCAGAGTCCCCAATTCCCGTTGCCGTTCCAGCACCGAGGCAAACAGCGTCACCACGATGCCCAACGCGGCCACAATGCCCGAGAGTGAGGTCAGGCCGCTAAACAAGCCCACAATCGGCCCGGCCAAATTATCTACGGTGTTTTGCAGGTCAGCGGGGTTGGCCTTCACCACTTCAGCGCGATGACGACTCACCAGTTCATCCACACGGTCTTCCAACACCGCCCGCTCTACGCCGGGCTGGGCGTTTATTCTGACAAAGAGTGGATAGGAGCCGAAGTATTCTTGCCCGACCTCCGAGGTGATGACGGGAAAGCCCCCACCTACCAATGCGACTGTGAAAGCGATTTTTCCTTTGAGTGTGTCAATCTCAATCGTATCCCCCGGATGTTTGTTCAACCGGCGCGCCGTCAATTCGGGCAACAAGAGCGCGGGGCCAGCGGCAAAAATTTTTTCGGCCTCGGCCCACGAGCCCTCGGCAATGGGAAATACGGGATTGTCCTTCACGATGCTTAACGACGCCGCAAACGCATACTGGTCACCCATACTGGTTTCGACGCCGATGCCGGGCAGGCTGACGTTGGCAAAGTAGGTCACCTCGGCCACGTCGGTGAGTGAGTCGAGAGCGGTTTGCAAATCGGCGGGGATGGGCGGCAGGCTGGGCAAAGCGGCGGCCTGCTCAAACGTCACACCCGCCGGAAAAGAGCGTGAGAGCAAGAAGTCGGCGTCGAGCAAGGCGGTGTTGTTGACCACCAGAAAATCTTTAAAGAAGATAGCGATGCCGGAGAGGGCGATGACGATCATCAGCCCGATGACGAGCGTGGCGGCGGTGAGGGCGGCGCGGGCGCGGTTCTGGGCCAAACTGCCCGCGGCCAACCGCGCGACGATGCCCGCGCCACTTAAGACCCCGCCCGACCGAAACACCCGCGAGGCCGCGACCCGTTCCCACACTCCAATGACACCGCTCACCCACACCGGCAAGAGCGCCAACCAGCCAACGCTCAACACGCCCAGAGTAATGAACGTTGGCGTATAACTTGGTTCAAGCATGTCGCGGCTAAACTGTTGCGCCCAGAAAAATAAGCCGAGGGCGGTAATAATCAAAACCACGGCCAGCCCGCCGGACGAAAGCAATTGCGCCATCCGGCCACGTTTCGACTCGTTCTTTGTTTCGGTTCTCAACGCTTCCAACGGACTCACCCGCGCGGCTTCGCGGGCGAGGTTGAAGGTGACGGCTAATGTGACCAGCAGGCCCGCGCTCAAGGCCAATAAAATTCCATCCCACGGAAACGGTGAGTCGGGCACACTGTTTGCGCCTTGCAACGCGCGGATGGTGGCGGTGACGCCCGCGCCCAAGACCCAGCCAAACAGCAAGCCGATGATTGAACCAAGCAAGGCGGTGAGCGTCGCTTCGGCCAGCGTCTGCGCCAACACCTGCCCGCGCGTCATGCCCAACGTCCGCAGTTGCCCAATTTCGCGTTTGCGTTCGGCCAACGTGATGGCGAAGGCATTGAAGACCAGGAACGCGCCCGCCAGCAAAATCACAAAACCTGAAAACGGGAGCGCAAGATTGACGAGGCCAAAGAGCGAGTTGAGTCCGCCCCCGCCGCTGGCGCTGGTGACGATGAATTGTGAGCCGAGCGCTTCCTGTAATTCATCGCGCGTGGCCTCTTTATTCACGCCCGGCTTAAGCCGCACCAAAATTGCGCTGGCCGCATCGGGCGCATCGAAGACCGCTTGCATCGTCGCCAACGATAACCACGCGATGGACTGACTCACCGGCCCGCTCTCACTCTTAAGCAAACCGATAACGGTATAGTCATGCGTTTGTTCGGATGGGCCGGTGGTGAGTGAAACTTTATTGCCGACGCCCACCCCGTTGAGGGCCGCCCATTGCGTGGGTAGAAGAATCTCAAGACCCACCGGGTTTGAATCAAAGAACTGACCCGCGACCAGTTCGTAACGATTGAGGGTGCGCGCGGGGTCAACGCCTAACAGCGCCAGGCCCGTGCCGATAAGTTGCGCGCCCGCCATCAGGTTGCCAGCTGGGGCAGTATCACTCGCGCCTTCCAACGCGCGGAAGATGGGCGCGGCGGCATCCACCTGTGGTTGCATCAACAATGTCTCGGCCACCGAGTCCGAAAAGTGCGCGCCCGCCGCGCTGGTCACTTCCAAATCGGCCCCGGCCAGGCGGCCCTCGCGGGCGGCGCGCGCCGACTCGGTGATGGTGACGGCCACCAGCCGCATGGCGAAAATCATGCCCACGCCCAACGCGATAGCGAGGGCGGTGAAGAGCGTGCGGGCCGGACGAGAGCGGAGGGAGCGGTAGGCGAGGAAGAACATAGAGATGCTTTTACCCGTTATTGTAATCAAATATCCAGAGTTGGGAAAATCGCCCAAAATCCCGCGCAAAATTGACACACCCGCCGAGTCAGGGGTATAATGCCGCCCACCAAGTCAGAACTCGCAAGCGCCCGCTGTTTAGGACGTTGTCGGAGAAGCGGTCACCACCGAATTTACCGAACACGCTATTCCTCAAATACGCTCTTTCATTCACTCGGCGCTTACCTGTTTCCTGGCAACGCCGAGTTTTTCTTTTCAGCCACTCAACATGACCACCGATACCGACACCGCTCCCGATTCCACCCCGCCTGACGTTGCGCCGGCTGAGGGGCCTGCGCTTGATTCGAACCCCGCCGCCGATTTTCTGGCGATGCTGGATGCCGCCGACCAGCCCGCCAACGCGCCCGACCCCAAACCGGGCATGAGTCTCACGGGTAAAATCGTCGAGATCAATCCCGAACAAGGTCTGGTGCTAAATCTCGGCCTCAAGCACGATGGCCTGCTCCCCAAAGAAGCGTTGGAGCAACTCCTGGCGCAGGGCAAGACCTTTGAGGTCGGCCAAACCCTGCAAGTGACGGTGACGAGTGTGGACGACAAGGATAGTTACATCCTGGTCGCCATCCCGCAACCCAACAAGTTCCAACAGGATTGGGAAGCGGCGCAGAACTTGCTGGACAGCAAGGCGATGTGGGAAGGCACGGTGACCGGCTACAACAAAGGCGGCCTGATTGTTAAGTTTGGCAACCTACAAGCCTTTGTGCCCACCTCCCATTTGGCGTCTCTGCCGCGCGACGAGAAAGCCATGGAACGCACCGCTGGCCTGGCCAACTGGGTCGGCCGGGTGCTGGGCTTCAAAGTGATTGAAGTGGACGCGCAACGCCGCCGCCTGGTGTTGTCGCAACGCGAAGCGCAAAAAGAATTCAAGACCAAACTTCGCGCCAAAATTTTCTCCGAACTGGCCGAGGGCCAGGTGCGAACCGGCGTGGTGACGGGCCTGCGCGACTTTGGCGCGTTTGTAGATTTGGGCGGGGCCGATGGCCTCATCCACGTCTCCGAAATCAGTTGGCAACGGGTGAAGCACCCCGGCGAAGTGTTGAAGGTCGGCCAGACCGTGGAGGTCGAGGTGGTGAAGATTGACACCACCAGCCAGCGCGTGGGCCTGAGCCTGAAACGGCGGCAAGCGGATCCGTGGAGCATGGTGGCCGAGCGCCTGCAAGTTGGGCAAGTGGTCGAGGGGCGTGTCCTCCGCCTGACGCCCTTTGGCGCTTTTGTGGAATTGGGCGAGGGCGTGGACGGTCTGATTCACATCAGCCGCCTCGCCGACCAACCCCAACTGACCGAGGGCGACAACGTTAGCGTGCGCGTCCTGAGCATTGACCCGAGTCGTCAGCGCATTGGGCTGGCGCTCGTGGATCCCTTTCAAGAACAGTTCGGCGACTCAGCCGAATAACCGTTAAGTGGGTCTCAGACCCACCCCAACAAGTGAGGCACAGACTGTATGGCAAAGAATGAAGACAAAATTTTAGTCGAAGGCCAGGTGATTGAAGCCATGCCCAGCACCCAATTCCGGGTGAAGTTGGACAACGGCCACACCGTCCTCGCGTATCTCTCCGGCAAACTGCGGAAGTTCTACATCCGCATTCTGCTGGGCGACCGCGTGAAGGTCGAGCTTTCGCCCTACGATTTAACGCGCGGGCGCATCGTCTATCGCTTCAACAGCAATAGCATGCCCGCGTCCGCGCCCGCCGAAACACAAGCCGCGTAGTGACTCACCCGGCCCCGGTTCGCCGCTGTCTCAAATTGAGATGGCGATTTCGGCTTGCCCGGCCCTTTCATTAAATTGGCGTTTGCCCACCGCCCCAGTGAGGGGCGGTGGTTTTTTGACTATATTAGGATTTGCGTCAACGTGGGAGGGCTTTGCAAGCCCGATGTCATCGCGGTTGCACGCTTCGCGGCTCCCACGTAATTCATATTAGGAATCAACATGCCTACATTGAACTGGGAAGGCGCATGCAACATTCGCGATCTCGGCGGCTTGCCCACCACCGACGGCCAATCGATTCGGGAACGGGCGCTGGTGCGCGGCGAGAGTTTGACCCGGCTCACGCCCACTGGTCGCGCGGCGCTCGTGGCGTATGGGATTCATACCGTCATTGACCTACGCTCAACAAATGAAGCAGCTCAATGGCCCTCGCCCTTTGCCGATTTCACTTCCCGTCCCCGCTATTTGAATCTGCCCTTGATTGATGAAAACGATGAAACGGGTCAGGCCGCCCACGAGGCCGCCGTATCATTGAGCGAGTTATATAGCGCGATTCTAAAACACGGCGCGGCCCAGCTTGCTCCTATCTTTCGGGCGTTGGCCGAGGCCGAACCGGGGCCGGTCCTTGTCCATTGTTTTGTGGGCAAAGACCGCACCGGCCTTGTGACGGCGCTGGCGCTGGAAGTAGCGGGCGTGCCGCGCGCCCAGATTGCCGAAGACTATGCGTTGAGCGTCCCTAACCTGCAACCACTCTACACCGAACTTAAATTTGGGACGGATGAAGACCCCATAAAACGAGAGCGGCAACAACGATTTCTGGCCGCGCCGCCGGAGGCCATGCTGGCCGCGCTCAATTATTTAGATGAAGCCTATGGCGGGGTGCGCGGCTACCTGCGGGCGGCGGGCCTGACCGAGGCCGAACTTCAGCGCGTGCGCGACCGGTTGTGTAAACCCTTAGGGTCTTTGCGAAGCAGACCCTAAGGGTTTTGGCAGATTTAGAGATAGGTTCTAAAGCGATTGATAGACCGCGTATGTTTGCGCGGCAATATGCTGATGCGTGTAATGCGTCAACACGCGGGCGCGGCCCAGCCTGGCGAACCGCTCACACAGAGCCACATCATTAATCAATGCGCGCAAATGCGCGGCCAGAGCCTCCACCTCCCCTTCGGGGAAAATCAAACCCGCCTCGCCAATCACGTTGGGGATTTCGCCGCTGGTCGAGCCAATCACCGGCACCCCACACGCCATCGCCTCCACCAGCACCCGGCCAAATTGTTCTTTCCAATTGGGCCGGGTGCGCGAAGGCAAGACCAGCGCCTCCAGTTGATTTAAGAAGGCTGGCATTTGCATCGAAGGAACGAGCGGGTCAAACCGCACTCGCTCACGCAAACCCAATTCATTCGTTAAGCGTCGCAGAGCCAGCATCTCTGGCCCGCCGCCGCGAATATGAACCTGCACGGTAGCCGGCAACCGCGCCACTGCGCGCAAAAGCACATCCACGCCTTTTTCGACGACCAGCCGCCCCGCATAGCCGACGACAAATCCCTCACCCCCATCCCCTCTCCCAATGGGAGAGGGGCGCATCGGTGAGGGCGCAAAGAGAGCCGGGTCTACCCCAAACTGCGGAATGACATACATTGGCCCGGTAAAACCTTTGGTCCGCCACACTTCCAGCGCCTCGCGGTTGCCGACAATCGCGGCATCGGCCCGACGCAACACCTCGCGCTCCAGCCAATGAAACGGGAAGGGGTAACGGCGCAAAAGATTCTGCCAGGAGAAGAACACTGTTTTGGCGTGGTAGCGTTGCGCGATGTTCAGGATGTGCCACGTCGCCAGGTTGTAAGGCTCTTCATCAATATGCACAATGTCCGGGCGGACGCGGGCGATGAGTTTTTCGATCCGGGGGTAATAATGGAGATGGAAGTTGCCGTTGAACGCCATCGGCTCCACGACCAGTTCATAGCCCTGGGTATACACACGCTCCAGGCGGGTGACGCCCCCGCCGCGCTCATCGCGCCATTCGAGTGGCACGGCCACGGTTAAGCTCAGTTCGGGGCAAGCCGCCAGCGCCTCCAACTTGCGCTGATACGCCCCTACCACACAGGCTTTGGAAATCATTAAGACACGCACGGGGCGGGAGTATAGCAAAAAAGCAGGAAGGAAGAAGGTCAAGGAGTGAGCCTGGCCCGACATAACGCCCCTCATGGCCTTCCCTTGTCGCATCATTGAATCCTTGCTATTATTCCGCGCGCTTGAGTGGGTAGTGGCGTGCGCGAGACGCTGGGCGCACGCGCATGGGAGGCGGCTCGCGTGTTGGGCCGCCCTTTTGTTTGCCTGCTTCTGCCCGGAGATTTAAATCATGTTTGTGAAACATCGTCATCTGTGGCTCAGTGGCCTGCTGGCCCTGGCCATCCTTACCCATGCCTGCGCGGGCCAACCCGACTCATTCACCTCGCTCACCAGTGAAAACCCGGTGGCCCAGAGTTCGGCCGGGCTTACGGTGAGCGCCAGCCCCACCTCGCTCACGAGTCAATTCGGAGTGCACATCAATGCCCTCACCGCCGAAGCCTGGGCCAGTGCCGACGCCTGGCAAACCGCGCTCAAGGCTCTGCCCGCCAACCTGACCCAGCAAAATGCGCTCTTTGAAATTAAGACCACCGGCGAAGCGCCGGAGCAATTGTTTCTCTCGCTCTTGATTTCGTCGGATGTGGATGCCCCCCATTTGGATGTCTATGCCTGGGATGGCTCACGCTGGAACTTCCTGCCCGCTCATCGGCGCGGCAATCAATTGGTCGCGGCGGTGGTTAAGTTGCCGCAGGCGGTGGGAGTCTTTTCCGCCGCGCCCACCCCGCCCCTGACCTGGGTGACAGTGCAACCGGGTCAATCATTGGATGAGGCGACCGCCAGCACTATCAATGCGGTTTTGCTGGAAGGGGTGGGGGTGGCGGACAATGGCACGCTCAACGGTCAATTGCCCGCGGTGGCTACCGACCGGGTGTATGCAGTGTATCCGGTGGTGACGAATGGGGAGGCCACGCTTAACACCCGCCTATTCACCCAGCCCGAAGTGCGCGCCACCCATCAACAACAACTGGCCGCCTTCGCCGCCAATGCCGATTACGATGGCTTGGTGCTGGATTATCGAGGGCTAACGCCTGAATTGAAATCAGACTTTACCAGCTTTATCAGCGATGTGGCGGCGCTCCTGCACGCGCAACAAAAAGCCGTGCTGGTGCGTGTGGACACCCCGTCGGCAACCGCCACCGGCTTTGACACCGGCGGCTATGATTGGCCCGGCCTGAGCGCCGCCGCCGATGCGCTGATTCTATCGGTGAGCGACTCACCGGCCGCTTATGGGGATGGCTCGGTCGAATCACTTCTGGCCTGGGCCACCGGCGAAGTGAGCCGGAGCCAATTGCGTTTGCACACCTCCGCCATGAGCGTGGAACTGGCTGGCCTGACTTTTAGTAACGTGGATTACGCCTCGGCGTTGGCGTCGTTTGGCGCGGCCACACGGGTTGAGGACCAGTCGCCGCAGGCCGGGCAAGCCATCACCCTCACCCTCTCCGGCACGGCGCAAGCATTGAATTATGATGCCGCCGCGTTTGCCGCGCGCTACGCCTATCTCGATTCGGCCAACGCCTTGCGGACGGTTTGGCTGGTGACGGCGGATACCCTGAGTCAACGTTTGGCCCTCGCTGAAAAATATCACCTCGGCGGCGTGGCGGTGAGCGATGTATTGGCCTCCGGCGTTGCGGCGGGTATGGCCCAGGCGCTGACCCATTACAAAGTGAAGGTGGCCGCTTCCATCCCGCCCGAAGTCAGTCTGCTGTGGACGGTGAATAATGGTGGCGCGGTCGTGGCCCAGGCCACCGCTCAACCCGGCCAGCCCTATATCTATGTGGCCCAAACACCGGGCGAGTATCAATTTTCGGCGCAACTCCAAAATGGAAGCACGGTGAGCCTTGGCTCGGTCGGCGTGAACGTGACCGAAGCCCTGACGATTGCGCCCACGCCCATCCCCGATGTGCCCGGCACGACCGGCGGCGGTGGCACAACCAGCGGTGGCGGCGACACTTCGGGGGGTGGTGACACTTCCGGCGGCGGCGGTGGCTTTGTTCCTCCCCCGCCTATCAGCGCGGGCACGTTTGAGTTGGGCGGGCAAGTGCCGGGCTTTATCGGCCACCCCACCGAGATGCAACAGGCCGGGATGAAGTGGGTGAAGTTTCAGACACGGAGTGGCGGCGCCGATCAAATCGCCGCCGGACATGCCGCCGGTTTCAAAGTATTGTTAAGCGTCATCGGCGACAAGGGCCGCGTGACCGACCCGGCCTATTGGGATGAATATGCGGTCTGGGTCGGCGGCCTGGCGGCCTCGGGCGCGGATGCCATTGAAGTGTGGAACGAACCCAACATTGACCACGAATGGCCCGAAGGCCAGATTAGCGGCGCGACGTATACGCAATTGCTGGCCAAAGCCTACAACGCCATCAAAGCCAATAACGGCGGCACCATCGTCATCAGTGGCGGCCCCGCGCCCACCGGTGCCGAAGCCGCGTTTCCGGGCCGTGTCATGAACGATGACAAATTTCTCAACGAAATGGCGGCGGCCGGCGCGGCCAATTATATGGATTGCGTTGGCACGCACTACAATGAAGGCATCGTCAGCGCCACCCAGGTCGGGGGCGACCCGCGCGATAGTTTCTATTCGCGCTACTATGGCAGTATGGTGGATGTCTATTACAGCGCGTTTGGCGGCAGTCGGCCCCTGTGCTTCACCGAGTTGGGCTATCTGAGCGGTGAGGGCTATGGCCCGCTCCCCAGTTTCTTTGCCTGGGCCTCCGACACCAGCGTGGCCGAGCAAGCGCAATGGTTGGCCGAAGCGGCCAGCCTGTCGGGTAGCAATGGCAAGGTGCGGTTGATGATGGTCTGGAATGTAGACTTCACCCAATATGGCGGCGACCCGCAAGCCGGATATGCCATCATCCGGCCCAATGGCGCTTGCCCCGCCTGCGCCGCGCTGGACGCGGTGATGCCATGACCAGTTTAGGCTGTAGCATCGGGCCGCCTGCCCCCTGCAAAGGGGGTGTGCCCGTTGGCCTCGCCCACAAGGGGCGAAACTACGGTATCGAAAAAGTGATCCGAAATGAGTAATGCGCCATGAGCGAATCTTCTCCCCGCCCAACGTCTAACTTTCCGCTGGTCGCCGTGATGGCCATCGTGGTTATCGCTCTGACCGGCGTAGGTTTGCTGGTGGTGGCGATTCTCAATGTGCGCGACACTGCCAACATTATTCCCGCCACCCATACGCAAGTGGCCTCCGGGCCGACAGCGGCGGTCATTATTCCCACCGTCACCATCGCGCCCACCCAAGCACCCGCCACTCCCACCTCCCCACCCACCGAGCCACCTGCCACCATCGCGCCCACCACCGACACCTCGCCGCGTTTCACCATTAGCTCGGGGGCCAATGTGCGGAGCGGGCCAGGCACCAATTACGCCATCATTGGCGGTGTGGCCACCGGCGAAAGTTTGGCCGTCACCGGGCGCAATGCGGATGGGCAATGGCTGGCCGTCAACTTTGCGGGTGGCACGGGCTGGGTCGCGGCTTTTGTGGGGACCTTTAATGGCGACCTGAACGCGTTGCCCGTCGTCGTGGCCGAGCCGCCGCTGGCCACCTTGCCCCCGCCCACCGCCACGCGCCCGGCCAATACTGCGCCGCCACCCGCCACCAACACGCCCAGCGTCTATAGTTCCAATGGGGTGGTGGGCCAGGCGTTTTGGGTGGAGAACCCGACCGCGGGCGTCAACCAAGAGGTGTGGTTCAACTTCAAGGTCACCAACACCAGCAACGCGCCTGTGAATTTCAGCGTGTTGGCCGCGCATTCCGAGGTTGGCCCATCCGCCAAATCCTGGAGTGACGTGTTACAACCGGGTCAAGTCCTGGAATGGCGTGACCATATCGAATTTTCGGCGACCGGCACCTATCGGCTTTATCTGGGCATCTGCTATGGGGGATTTGACCCGTGCGTGGCCAATCAGGCCCCATGGGACCGCCTGTCCCCCAGCATCACGGTGACGATTCAATAGTGGGCCGCTTGTTGTTGATGAATACGCTATCATGGAGCGCCGTCGCCTGGGTCGGGGCGGCCCTCGGGCTGACCCTGGGCACCTGCGCCGCGCCTCGCCCGCCGACGACCACGCCAACCTCCGCCCCAACGGAAGTGGTGGCGATAAGTGCGACCATTTCGCCTCCGCCAACCATCACTATTTCGACCGCAACCGTCACCCGGCCCTCCGCTACGACCACGCCCACCTCGATACCGCCTACGTCAACCGCTACCGCGACACCTACCGTCCGCGCCACGGTCACGCCGACGATTCAGGTTTGGGTGGCGAATTCACCGGTCAATGTCCGCAGTGGGCCGGGTGTGGCTTACACCATCATTGGCAATTTGGAAACCGGCGCGCGCGCCGAAGTGATTGGGCGTGACGCGACCGCCAAGTGGTTGGTGATCGTGTTTGACGCCGCCAGGATTGGGCCGGGCTGGGTGGCCCAACAGGTGGGCACATATTCCGGTGAGGTCAATGCTTTGCCGATTGTCGTGGCCCCGCCTCTTCCGCCGACCAGCATCCCGCCAACCGCCACCACCGCGCCTCGGCCAGTGGTTGGGGCGAGAGGTATCACCGGGCAATTGACGTTGTGTAATCCGAAAACCACTTACGCACCGGGCGAACGCATCTGCTTTAACGAAAGTATTGTCAATACCACCAACGCCTTTATCCCCTATGGCATCCTGGGTGTGGTCGCCGTCAGCGCCAGCGGCGGACCGACTCAGTTTCAGACCAGTTGGAGCGGTGACCTGGGCCTCAACCCGGGTTGTGTCGGTCCCACCGACCGCTGTGGCGGCGCGTGGGAGGACGGTATAAGAATTGCTACACCGGGCAATTATCTGCTCTACCTCCAAATCTGCTACTCGCCCATTAACATTTGCCTCAGCGGCGGTGAGTGGGAGTCGCTCACCGGCGGCCTGGCCGTTACGGTGACGGGCGGATAATCAATCCATTAGGATAGGACTTACGCAGTTGACTGGTGTGAGAGGGCTTTGCAAGCCCGATGCCCATCGCGGTTACAAACCGCTCTTACGCTCAACGGCGTAACTCCTACAATTCATTAGGACTAAAACCTCATGTCTCAACCTCCCTCTCGCTTATGCAGTAATTTGTCGTTGTTCATCGGTCTCTGGCTAGGCCTGACGTTGGTGGCTGGCCTGAGCGTGTTTGCGCTGGTATATTGGATGATGGCTCCCGCCTCGCGAAATCCGGTCGCTACCCTCGCGCCAGCCGCTACCGCCCCCCCGCCCACCGTCAGCCTCCTCACGGCCCTCCCCGCCACGCTGCCGCCCGAAGGGGCGGGTGGCGGCGGGCCAGCCTGCAACTGGCTGGACTTGCCCGCTTCCGGTTTTGGCTATGGCGTGCAAAGCCATGTCTTTGGCGGCGGCGACAATGCCTATTGGATGACGATGGTGCGCGACAAACTCCACTTTCAATGGGTGAAGATTCAAGTGCGCTGGAAAGATTTGGAGTTGGCCCCCGGCCAGATTTTTTGGGATGTGTTGGATGGCGGCATGAACGAAGCCTGCAACAACGGCCTGCGCGTGATGCTCTCGGTGGTGGCCGCGCCCGACTGGAGCAATGCCAACCCGCTGCCCGCGCCCGAGGGCCAGGAAGCGCCGCCCGACGATTATCAGACCTATGCCAATTTCATCGCCGCTTTGATTGATCGCTATCCGGGCAAAATTGGGGCGATTGAAGTCTGGAATGAAATGAATCTGGAGCGCGAGTGGAATACAGCGGCGGGCATCAGCCCGGTGGAATACACGAAGATGCTGGCGCTGGCCTACACCACCATCAAAAGCAAAGATGCCAACATCATCGTCATCGCTGGGGCGCTCTCGCCCACCGGCATCAATTGTGCCGGCACCTATCCCGCGTGCGGCGGCGGGCGGACGATTGTGATGGACGATGCGACCTATCTGACTCAATTTGTGCAGGAGGGCGGCCTGCAATATGCCGATTGCATCGGCACGCACTCCAACGGCACCAACCTGCCACCGACCGCCGACGCCCTCAACCCGCCCGGCACGGCCGAGGGCAAAGCCTTCACCGGCCCCTGGAACAATCCACATTATTCGTGGTCACTTAAGAGTCAGGTTGAAAAATACGCCTCAATCTTAAATGGGCAGAAGCAACAATGCGTCACCGAATTTGGTTACGCCTCCGCCGTCAATGGCGTTTATCCGGCCGGCTATGAATTTGCCGCCGACATCAACGAACAACAACAAGCCGAGTATCTGGTCGAAGCCTTTAATTGGATGCGCGACTCGGGTCAGGTGAAGCTGGCGTTTCTCTTCAACCTGAACTATGGCCCATTGGGGGGTGACCCGGCCAGCGATGACAATGTGGTCTTTAGCCTGCTCGCCAAAGAAGGCTTTGGCCGCCCGGCCTTTGAGGCCATGGGCGCGATGGAAAAACCGTAAAGCGTAATTCGTAATCCGTAAACGCTCGGATGAACACGG
>Ga0247727_10006829_pt1 | contig 22166 bp, 21 predicted proteins | sample WisWelCaveWW1625_FD_202498 | JGI IMG/M metagenome (GOLD analysis project Ga0247727, IMG submission 202498) | Biofilm microbial communities from Wishing Well Cave, Virginia, United States - WW16-25 | ecosystem: Environmental > Aquatic > Deep subsurface > Groundwater > Cave microbial mat | place...
GAGGGCGCCGAGACGGGGAGCGAGCCGGAGCCCTCGGAGGCCGGGCCGACGGAAGCGTACTTTTCGTACGCTGAGTAAGGCACGGCCGAGAAGGCCCGGCGCAGCCCCCGGATCGGCGGCCGCAGCTACCCGCAGGCGCAGGCGACGCAGTCCTCGAAACAGCTCGCCCCCGCCCCGCGATCCTCGCAGTTCCAGCACAGATCGTCCCCGCACACGTTTCCGCAGCCGTCGCAGTTCTGCGAATCGGTCTTCGTGTCCACGCAGAATCCGTCGCAGTCCGTCGTGGCCCCGCTGCACGTGCAAATGCCGGAGCTGCAGTCCCGGTCGAAGGAGCAGGTCGAGTCGCACCGGCCGCAGTGATCGTCACTCCAGTTCGTGTCGACGCAGGTCCCGCTGCAGTCGGTCGTGCCGTCGGGACAACGGCACACGCCTTCGGCGCAGGTCTCGGTGGCGCCGCAGGGGTTGTCGCAGCGGCCGCAGTGGTTCAGATCGTTCTCGACGTTGATGCAGGAACCGCCGCAGTCCGCGAGCTTCCCGCACTTGCTCTCGCACGATCCCAGAAGACACAGCTCGCGCACGTCGCAGGCGTTTGCGCACTCGCCACAGTTGGCGAGGTCGGTTGCGAGGTCCACGCACTCCCCTGTGCAGTCCTGCAGCCCGAGGTCCGTGCAGGCCTCGGCGCACTCCCCGAACGCGCACACCCCGTCGGGGTCGCAGACGGTGCCGCAGGTTCCGCAGTTCGCCTCGTCGCGGTCGAGCCTCGCGCAGACGCCGTCGCAGGGCGACTCGCCCGGGGCGCAGTCGCCGCCATCGGTGTCGGCATCGGTATCGACGTCCGAGTCCGCGCCGGGGGAGGCCTCGTCGCCTCCGCAGGCGATCAGCAGAACCAGGGTCGCAACCCGCACGGGATGATTCTACCTCACAGCCCCCAGCCGCCCGACAGGTGCACGTTCGCCCCGTTGACGTACCGGGCTTCGTCGGAGAGCAGGAACGCCGCGAGACCCACCGCGTCGTCCAGCGAACCGACGTACCCGGCGGGGATCGACTTCTTCATCTTCTCCAGTTCCTCGGCGGGTGCGCTCCCGGACGCGATGAACCCCGGGGAGATCGCGTTGACCGTGACGCCCTTCGATCCGAGCGACTTCGCGAGCGTACGGACGAGAACGAGCACTCCGGCCTTCGCGATGTAGTGCGCGGTGATGCCCGGCTGCGCGCTGAGGCGGTCGGCGTTTGCCATCGAGAACGCCAGGATCCGCCCGCGCCCCCGCTCCGCCATCGTCGGCCCGAGGATGCGCGTCACGTAGAAGAGGGACGACAGGTTCGACTCGATCATCTCGCGCCAGCCCTCGGGCGACTCGGCGAAGAGATCCACGCGGTGGTAGGGACCCGCGGCGTGAACCAGGACGTCGACGGGACCGAGGGCCTCGGCTTCGCGCACGGCGCGCTCGGCCTCTTCGGGCTTCGAGACGTCCGCCCGGATCGCGATCGCGCGCGCTCCGCCCGCGCTTGCGGCCTCGACGAACGAACGCGCGTCGTCCTCGCTCGTCCGGTAGGCGATCGCGACGTCCCTCCCCTTCGAGGCCAGGGCCAGGCCGATCGCCCGGCCGATCCCGCGCGCGCCCCCCGTGACCAGCGCGACGCTTGTCACGGCTCTGCGGGACCGACGTGCATCGCGGGCTTCTTCGTCGAGACCGCCCCCTTCCAGGACAGACCGACCTCGAGGCCGATCTGATCTCCGTCGATCTCGACCTCGAGCTCGAAGTCGAGCTTCTTCGGCACCTCGAGCGTGAACGCCTTCCGCTGAACGCGCACGCGCATCGAACCGCGGCGCAGCCCCGCCGCGATCGCCTCCAGGTACGCGGCCGCGTCCTCGCGGGTGAGCGTCGCCTCCGCTTCGTACTCCCGAGCTTTTGCCATGCCCCGGTCCTACCACGCCTCCGAGCGCGCGGTCTGCGCACCGGATCTGGGGAGTGCAGTCCCTGGGGCGATCGCCCCAAGAGCGGAACTTCCGGGGGGCTCGAGCGTTCAAGATGGAGAGGGCGTCGTACGAACCAGAGTGTGGGACGCCCCGAACACGGGCAAGGAAGGACGGATTCACCATGAAACTCTCCGTAACCGTTGCGGATCTGGCCGTCGCGATCGCAGAGGCGGCCCGCGAAGACGCGCGTCCCGGCGAGGATCCCGATGCGCTCGCCGCCGCGACGCTCATGTACGCCCTGACCGAGGGCGTCGCGCGCAGGCTCTCCTAGCCTTCGCGGCGGCGACGTCGCAGGCAGAGCGCCAGGACCGCTCCGAGAGCGGCCGTCGGCGCCGCACCTCCGGTCGCCCGGCAAGCGCATCCGCCGTCGTCGTTCCTGCGGCCTGAGAGCCCGCCGCCGTCGGCGTCAGCGTCTGCGTCGACGTCGGTGTCGGTGTCCGCATCCACGTCCGTGTCGCCGTCCGTGTCGCCGTCGGTGTCCGTGTCCGCGTCGCCGGAGCCGCCGCCGCAGTCTTCAGCCGGCAGTCCGACGAGCACGTCCGCCAGGCAGTTCACGTAGTCCTCGATCGCCGTGTAGCCGGACTTCGTGATCGTGTCGTGGTCGGTGCCGTCTGCGGGGTCCAGGCCGTGGTCCGACTCCCAGTCGTCGGGCATGCCGTCGCCGTCCGAGTCGACCGGCGGCGCCCCGGCGACGAGTCCCTCGTACAGATCGTCCGGATACCGAGCGCCCCAGGAGCCGGTCCCGTCCGTCGTGTCCTGCACCATCTGTTCGTCGACGACGTCGCGCGAGAGCGGGAACGCGCCCGCGAGCTCCAGCACCGAGTCGCGCGCCTCGAGGGCGTCCTGCACGGTGATCTCGACGTAGCCGCCGCCGGAGAAGTCGAACGGCGCGTCCGCGCGGACAGCCGGCGACGCGCCGAGATCCTCGAAGTAGGGCTCGCTCCACGGGTCGTCGACGTACCCGACCAGCTCGCCTGGGTCGTCGACGTAGTTTCCCTCGAGCCAGTACGAGGCCGCCTCGCCGCCGTCGAAGTAGAAGGGCAGGAGCGTGTCGTTCGGGCCCTGCTTGAAGTAGTTCCCGACGAGCATGAACTCGCCGTTCGCGTCGTTGTGGTTCACGAAAGCGTGCCGGACGTTGTAGGCGACGTTGTTGATCGAGTCGGCGGGGCCCTCGCCGAGCGCCGGGTTGCGGTTCTTGTCGTGGGCGAAGAGGACGTGGTGGACGGAGATCCGTCCGCCGTCGTTGAGGAGCCCGTAGTTGTGCTCGCCCTCGGGGTGTCCGTCTGCGTCGGCCTCGCCGATCACGCACCACTGGAACGTCTGGTCGATTCCCTCGTACGCATCGACCGTCTCGTCGAGCCCGAAGGAGACGGAGACGTGGTCGACCATGACGACGTCGCTCACCGAGAAGCGCACCGCGTCGTACTGCTCGCCTCCGGCGCCGCCGCCCTCCCAGGCCGGGGGACGGATCCGGACGTGCCGGAGGATCACGTTGCCGACCGCATCGTCGTAGGCGGCGTACAGGCGCCCGCGGATCGTGATCCCGCCGCCGGGTGCCGTCTGACCTGCGATCGTCACGTCGCCTTCGGCGATGACGAGCACGTTGGACGAGTCGCTCTCGTCGAAGACGTCGACGGTGTTCGGTTCGCCCAGGTCGATCACGCCCGAGACCTCGAACACGACGACGCGAGGCCCGGGAGTCTCGAGCGCTTCGCGCAGGCTCCCCGGGCCCGACTCGTCCAGGGTCGTGACCTTGACGACCTGCCCGCCGCGCCCGCCGGTCGCACCGGCGCCGAAACCCTGCGCGCCGGGGAAGGCGGGCTGCCCGAAAGCAGGAAATGCAAGGAAGATCACAGTCATCGGCACGATCCGGTGCATGGACGCGAGGATGCCACGGATCGGACCGTGAGCCGCGGGGACCGCCGATGCGCACTGTCGTGGTAGGATTCCGCCATTCATGTCGTCGACTTCCGAGGCGATCCGCGTCGCGGTTCCGGAGAGGTCTCGCGCCCTGTCGGCGGCCGCGGACGTGCCGGCCGACGTCCTGCGCGCCCTCGTCGAAAGCGGGATCGAGGTCGTGCCGACGCCGCTGGAGTCGATCGTCGGCGACGTGATCGAGGAAAAGGGGCAGATGGTCCTGCTCGACGCGTCCCCCGCCTCTCTCAAGGTCTGCCGCGGGATCAAGAGCAGCCCGCACACCCACTTCGTTCCGGTCCTCGTGCTCGCAACGGACGATCGCGAAGCACGGCTGCGCGCGTACCAGGAGGGTGCGGACCACGTCATCGTCGAGGCCGTCGACGCCGAGGAGCTCGCGTCCCGTGCATGGGCGCTCGTCCGGACGTTCCACATCTTCAAGATGTTCGAGAGCCGCCGGGTCGACCTCAAGGTCCGGCGCGACTGGGCGCGCTACCTCATCCACGACCTCGGCAATTCCCTCGCGCGTGTCACGTACAACATCTTCGATCTGCGCCGGCGCTTGCTGGCGACGGATCCCGAGGCGCTCGGGCCGCTCTCGGAGCTCGAGCTGTCGGTGGAGCGGAGCGTGGCGATGCTGCGCGACGTCCTCGACGTCGATCGGCTGCGGCGCGGCCGGCTTCCGATCCGCCAGGAGCCCGTTCCGATCCTCGACCTCGCGCGCCGCGTGGCGGAACGCTTCGAGGCAGCCGCGCGGGAGCTGCAGATCGCGTTCCGGTTCGAGGGGTCCGAGGTCCGAGTCAAGACGGACCGGCAGCTCGCCGAGCGCGTCCTGGCGAACCTCGTCGACAACGCGATCCGGTTCAGCCCTGCCAAGAAGGACATCGTGATCTCCGCGTCCGCGAATGGCGCGGAGGCGCGGATCGTCGTCGTGAACCAAGGTCCTCCCGTCCCGGAGCAGGAGCGGGAGCGGATCTTCCTGCCGTTCGCGCGCCTCGACCAGTCGGCTCCTCGCGCCGGCACCGGCCTCGGGCTCGCGTTCGTCCGCATGGCGCTCGAAGCCCAGGGCGGCAAGGTGTGGGTAGAGGACGCGGAGGGCGGCGGGGCCGCGTTCGTCGTGACGCTGCCGGTCGCCGGCTGACCTATAGCCCGGACTATTCATGAACATCGCTACTGCAACACGCGATACGCCGCAATCTCCGCGCGTTTCCTCGTTCCCCCATCCTCGACGTACGTCCAGTACCGGCCCACGGTCCCCGTCGCTTGCGCGCTTCGCGCGCAACGCTCCGCCGTGGGCGCCCCGGCCGGTGGGGGAACTCCGGGCCGCGTCCCTAAAGGGAGGATCCGGATCTCACCGCGACGGGCCGATTTCGCTGCGCGAAATCGGTCTTCGCTCGCCGTCTCGCGTGTTTCGCGACGCGAGTTCATGAATAGTCCGGGCTAGCGCGCGATGTCCGGTCGGTCGCACTTTCCACCGTACCCGACCGAGGAGCCCGTCGATACGATCGAGCCGGAGGGACCGGACGGCGAGCCCGACGGGCCGCTGCCCGTCCTTCGGCCGGCCGCGGATCGCTACGAGATCGGGGACGAGATCGCGCACGGCGCGATGGGACGGATCGTCGCCGCGACCGATCGCGAGCTGCGGCGGCGGGTCGCGCTCAAGCTGATGACGAGCCGGACACCCGGCGCGAAGAGGCGCTTCATCCGGGAAGCCCAGATCGCGGCGCAGCTGGATCACCCCAACGTGGCGCCGGTCCACGAGCTGGGGATCCTCGCGACGGGCGAGCTCTACTACGCGATGAAGCTCGTTCACGGCCGGACCCTGGCGGACGTGCTCGACGACTTCGGGCGAAACCGCCTGCTCGGGGTCCTGGCGCAGGTCGCGATGGGGGTGGGCTACGCCCACGCGAAGGGAATCGTCCACCGCGATCTCAAGCCGGAGAACGTGATGGTTGGCCGGCACGGAGAGGTCTACGCGATGGACTGGGGCATCGCGAAGCTCGCGACCGAAGCCGACCGTGCCCGGCCCGAGCCGATCGACCTCGAGAGCGCCTCGAACCTCACGGTCGACGGCTCCATCTTCGGGACGCCGGAGTACATGTCACCGGAGCAGGCGACGGGGCAACCCCTCGGGCCGCGGAGCGACGTGTATTCGCTCGGCGTCATCCTCTTCGAGATCCTGACCGGGAAGCCTCGATACCCGTCGCTCCCGACCTGGGAGATCCTGCGGCGTACCGCGCACGTTCCGGTCGATCCGGCGCAGCTCCTCGGACCCGCTTCGGGCGTCCCGGAGGAGATCGGGCGCGTCTGCCTGCGTGCGCTCGAGCGACGGCCGAGCGCGCGCCATGCGTCGGCGACCGAGCTCGGCGAGGCGATCCGCGCGTTCCTCGAAGGGGCGGAACGCGAGCGGCAGGCTGACGAGAGGGCCGCGGACGCGCGCGTCGCCCTCGAGGCGTGGCGCCAGCTTGCCAAAGGCGCGTCGGGGGAGCGGGAAACGCTCGCGCTGCGCGCGAAGGGCGTGGGCCCGCACGATCCGATCGAGAAGAAGCGGGCGCTCTGGCGCGCGGAAGAGGGCGTGCGCGCGGCGGACCTGCGTCGCGATGCGGCTCTGGCCCGCGTCGAGGAGCTGTGCGAGCAGGCGCTCGGCTTCTCGTCCGGGCACGCGGGCGCCCGGGCATGTCTGGCCAGCCTCTATCGCATGCTGCACGAGGAGGCGGAGTCGGAAGGCGACCTCCGTGCGGCCGCGAACTTCGAGCGGTTGCTGCGTCGCCACGACGCGGGCGAGCACGCTTCCTATCTCGACGGGACGGCGACCGTGCGCGTCGAGACCGATCCGCCCGGCGCCACCGTCGTCTCCCACGTCTACGGGGACGAGGACGGCCTGCTGCGACCGGGCGCGGGCCAGGCGCTCGGGACGACGCCGCTGGACGCGCGCCTCCCCTTCGGGAGCTGGCTGCTCGTGCTCTCCCGCGACGGGGCTGCAGACGTCCGTCACGCCGTGCTCCTCGCGCGCTCCGAGTCGTACGAGGCCCGCGTGCGCCTGCCGGACCGGGCCGAGGTCGGCGTGGGCTTCGCGTTCGTTCCCGCGGGACGATTCGTCTTCGGCAGCGACGGGATCGCTCCGGCCGCGAGGCCTCGAGCGGTCCTCACGCTCCCCGATTTCGCAATCGCGCAGTTTCCCGTGACCTTCGCCGAGTACGCCGAGTTCCTCAACGCGCTCCCGGCGCAGGAGGCCGCGCGGCGCGCGCCGCGTGTCGAGGGCGAGGACGGCGTTCCGATCTGGAAGCCCGAGTCGGACGGACGTTACCGGGTTCCGTTTCGCGACGCCGACGGGGACCTGTTCGAGCCGGACTTTCCGGTCGCGCTGGTGGGCGTCGACGACGCCGAGGCCTACGCGGCGTGGCGGGGCCGCCGAGACGGCGCGAGCTACCGCCTCCCCAGCGAGCAGGAGTGGGAGAAGGCGGGGCGAGGCGCGGACGGTCGTCCGTTTCCCTGGGGTCACCGCATGGATCCGTGCCTCGCACTGATGCTGCACTCGCGTCCGGGGCGCCCCTGGTTCGGGCGGATCGGCCTGTACGAGACCGACGAGTCGCCCTACGGCGTACGCGACATGGCCGGCGGGATCCGCGACTGGACCGCGAGCCCCGCGGTCGAGGAGCCTTCCCTGCGAGTGGCCAAGGGAGGGGCCTTCTCCCGCGCCGAGCAGGGGTGCCGGCTGGCCTTCCGGGAGCCCGAACGACCCTCGATCGTGTCTCATTACAGGGGGTTCCGGCTCGCTCGAAGTCTCTGAGAACCGAGGCACGCCCATGCGCGTCTGTACCCCCATGATGCGCATCGGATCGGCCGTCCTGCTCGGCGCCACCCTGTTCGCAGCCTCCCGACCGGCCGAAGCCTGAATGCTCCTCCCCGAGTCGCCCTGGCCGGCGGCTGCGATGCAGGTCGATGCGCTCGAGCTCCCCGGAGGCGTCGTTGCGGACCTGACGGACGCCGCCTCCGAGGGGTTCCCGTCGCAGCGCGCGTTCCTCGTTTCCGCCGACGGCGAGTGGATGGCGTACATGCACCCGGGCTCCCATTCGGTTCGTCTGCGCAATCGCGGCGGGGAAGAGATCGCGGTCGACGGCGCGAGCGGCGGCGACGTCCGTTTCTCCGCCGACGGCCGGCATGCCGCTGCCGTCGCGGGCACGAATGTCGTGCTCGTCGATCTCGGGGCTCGAACACAGCGGAGGCTCGGCTCGCTGTCCGGCATCCGCTGGATCGACTGGGTCCGGACCGGCGTCGTCGTCCTGCACGAGGATGATCGGGGCGGGGACGGACTCGTCCTGACGCTCCTGCCCCTGCGAGGGCCGGCGCGCACGCTCGCGACGCCCGCGTCCGTCACGCGGCTGACGGCCGCCTCGCGCGGCACCCGCGTCTACTGGTTCGGCGGGGGGAGCGCCTTTTCGATCGAAGTCGCACGGTCCGGCGGCGCGCCCCGCTGGCTCGGGCGCGTCGACGGGATCGTGCGCAACGCTGAAGCGTCGCCGTCCGGCGATCGAGTCGCGCTGCTGACCGATCGCGGGGTCGTGGTGCTCGACGCCGACGGACGGCGGACCGCGTACCGGCCCGAGCACGGTCTGCACTCGCTGTGGTTCCGCCCGGACGGCTCGCTTGCGTGGGCATCACCGTCCGGCGCCACCGTCCTGGACGGGCGACGGGCATACCGTCTCGTCGCGCCTGGCCGCGACCTGACGGCCATGCGCGCGCGAGAGGTGATCGTGGCCGCGATCGGAAGCGACGTCGTCCAGTGGGACCCGCGTTCGGGGCGGACAGACACCTTGAGGTCCTACGATCCGGCCACCCGCATCGTGACCGCGGACGCCTGGGACGGCGGCGTCGTCACGTGGACGTCGAGGACGTCCTACGTCGGGGCGAGGCCGTACTGATTCAGTCGCAAGACCCCGAGTTGGGCACGACCTCGAGGACGGCGGCGGCCGAGAAGGGGACGCCGTCGTCGAGCGAGCCGGTCAGGATCAAGCTGTTGATTCCGTCGGGGAGCGCGTCGAGCAGATCCTGGCGCTGGAACCGGAGGGGTCGGTCCGGCTCGCCGTCGAGGTCGCGGTCCGCCACGTTGCCCGCGCGATCCACGGAGGCGCCGCCGAGCGAGACCGTGTCGAGGTCCACGTCCTGTACGAACGCCCCCGGGATCTCGATCTTCGCCGTGAGACGTCCGTGCCGAGTCTTTCCGGGCTTCGCGCGGCGGATGCACGCGTTCGCGGGCAGGCCGGCGTCGGCGAAATGCACCAGGCTCCCGAACGCGAGCGCGGGCGCCGCGGGACCTGCTCCGTCCTGGTCGATGTAGCCCGCGGAGCCGCCGAGGGCGACGCCCGAGAGGGGAGGCCCGAGGTCGAAGTCGGAGAGCGCCGTCGGGAAGACGCTCAGGCCGTCGAACTCCGCGATGACCTCCATCGTGTCCAGCTCGATCACGCGGCCGTTCATGTCCAGGACCAGCTCGCCCGCGAACTGGAAGTCGAGCCAGGTGCCCAGGATGATCCCCTGCCGCGCCCGGGCGACCGCCTCGACATCGCCGAGGTCGGAAAACAGGACGAAGCGCGCGTCGGCCCCCTCGACGAGCATTCCCTGGTCGCTGTCTTCGGGGTTGACGATCATGCACGGCCCGACGCCGATGCCGACCGAATCACCGATCACCTTGAAGAGCTGGATCTGGATTCCCAGCTCCGTCGTCAGCCGTGCCACGAAGGTCGTCCCCGAGAAGAACTGGACCTCGCCGTCGCTGACGACGACCGTCATGTTCGAATCTTCCGGCGGCGGCGGGATGATCGTCACCTCCGTGACCGCGGCCGTCATCTCGTACGACGTGCACTCCCCGCCGTCTGCGTCGCACAGCGCCAGCTCGTTCGAGTTGCCGAACGCGCTCGCGCCGTCCGCGTAGGTCGCGGAGTGCAACTCCGAGAAGGGCGCGTCCATCCAGTCCCAGCCGTCCAGGGCCAGGATGCTCCCGTCCTCGAACGCGGCCACGTCCCCGTACGGCTCGGTGCACTCGAGGTCCGTCACGAGTCCCGCGCCGAGGTCCTCCTCGGTCGTGTCCAGCGTGTCGGGATCGACCGTCACGAGCGTCGCGTTGCCCGCTCCATCGCTCGTGGCGAAGAGGACGTCGCCCGAATCGGAGACCGCCGTGGCGGTGATCTCGTCGGCTGACGCGAAGCGGGCGCAGAGAAGCATGCCAAGCGCAAGGATCGGAAGTCGTGCCATGAGTGTACAATACTACATAACAGACGTAGGGGGAAGAGGAGAGTAAAGGAGGGGGTATGCTGGAGGCTGGTGTGAAACGGCGCCGTAGCGAGGGCGACGAGCCGGGGTGAGATCCGCGCCAGGCGGACCGAGGACCGACGAAGCGTACTCGACGTACGGTGAGGAGGCCGCAGGGAGCATGGCGCGGAGATTGCCCCGGATCGTCGGCCGCAGTAGGCGGCGTTTCACACCAGCCTCCTAAACCCTCCATGCGGGGAGACCTCAGTCAGGCCAGGCAAGTCGTCATGAAATTGGGGACTTCCACCCTTCTCGACGCCGCGGGAATGCTGGATCTTCCCGTCGTCGCGAGGCACCTGCGGGAGCTGGTCGCCGTACACCGTTCGGGGGTGCGGCCGGTGCTCGTGACGTCGGGCGCCATCGGAGTAGGCCGGGCGAAGCTCGGATATGACCGTCGCCCGACGACGATCCCGGAGCTGCAGGCGACCGCCGCCGTCGGACAGGCCCTGCTGATGCACGCCTACGACACGCTGCTCGCGCAGGAGGGGTTCACGGTCGCGCAGCTGCTCCTCACGCACGAAGACTTCCGTGACCGGCGCCGCTACCTCAACGTCCGCAACCTCCTGGCCGCGCTCGAGGGGAAACCCGTGATACCCGTCGTCAACGAAAACGACACCGTGGCCGTCGACGAGATCCGCTTTGGCGACAACGACACCCTCGCTGCTCTCGTGGCCGGTCTCGTGGGCGCCGAGGTGACGGTCCTCTTCACCGACGTGGAGGGATTCTTCGTCGGTGGGCAGATCGTGCGCGAGATCGTCGAGGTCACGCCCGAGATGGAGGCGGCGGCGGGGCCCGGCACGGGAACGGGCGGCATGGTCACGAAGCTGCGCGCGGCGCGCACCGTGACCCGGGACGGGGGGCACCTGGTCCTCGCGAACGGGAAGACCCAGTCGCTCGCCGCCATCCTCGCCGGAGACGAGATCGGGACGCACTTCGTCGCCCGGCCTGGCCTTCCCTCGCGGGCGAGGTGGATGCACGGCCTGACCGAGGCCGGCAGGCTGACCGTCGACGGGGGCGGCGCCAGGGCGCTGCGGGACGACGGACGGAGCCTGCTCGCCGTGGGCGTCACCGCCTGCGACGGAGAGTTCGACGCGGGCGACGTCGTCCTGGTCGTGGGACCTTCGGGGCCCGTCGCGAAGGGACTATCCAACTATCCCGCAGACAGCATCCGGCGCGTCATGGGCCGAAGGAGCTCCGAGATCGCCGCGATCCTGGGAACGAAGGAGTTCGACGAGGTGATCCACCGCGACAACCTGGTGCTGCTGTGAGGAACCTCGCGCTGCGGGCGCGAGCCGCCTCCCGGGTGCTGCGCACCCTCGGTCGGGCCGAGAAGGACGCGGCCCTGCTCTCCGTGGCTGCCTCGCTCCGGGAAGGCCGCACGACGATCGAGGCCGCGAACGCCGCCGACCTCGCCGCCGAGGCTCCGTCGCCGAAGCGGGATCGCCTGCGCATCGACGTGGACGACGTCGCCCGCGGAATCGAGCAGATCGCCGCGCTGCCGGACCCCGTGGGGCGAGTCGAGGCACGCGAAGGGCGCGCGGGGCTGAAGCTCTCCCGCCGGCGCGTCCCGATCGGCGTCGTCTTCTTCATATACGAGGCGCGTCCGAACGTCACGGCCGAGGCCGCGTCGCTGTGCTTCAAGAGCGGGAACGCCGCGATCCTCAAGGGCGGCAAGGAGGCCCTGCGAACGAACGAAGCGGTCGCCACCGTCCTGAAAACGCACCTCCCGGCGGGCGCCGCCGAACTGGTCCGCGGCGGTCACGACGACGTCGAACGGCTCCTCGAGATGGACGACCTCATCGACCTCGTCATCCCCCGCGGGGGAGAGTCGCTCATCCGAACCGTCACGGCGCGATCGCGCATCCCGGTCCTCAAGCACTACCGAGGCAACTGCCACGTCTACGTCGACCGCGCCGCGGACCTGGCGATGGCGTACCGGATCCTCGAGAACGCGAAGTGCCAGCGGCCGGCGACTTGCAACGCCGCGGAGAAGGTCGTCGTGCACGAGGCCGTGGCCGGCGCGTTCGTCCCTCGCCTGCAGGCGCTCGGCGTCGAGCTGCGAGGCGACGAGCGTGCGCGCGCGATCTTGCCGATGAAAGTCGCGACCGAAGCCGACTGGCCTGCCGAGTACCTGGACCGGATCCTCGGCGTGCGGATCGTCGACTCGCTCGACGACGCGATCGATCACATCGAGCGCTACGGGTCGCGCCACACGGACGCGATCGTCACCGGCGACGAGGCGGCGGCCCGGCGTTTCCTCGCAGAGATCGACTCGGCCACGGTCCTGTGGAACGCGTCGACCCGGCTCGCGGACGGCGGCGTGTTCGGTCTGGGCGCCGAGGTCGGGATCTCGACGGACAAGCTGCACGCTCGCGGTCCGATGGGGCTCGAGGAGCTGACGACGTACAAGTGGGTCGTGGAAGGGGACGGAGACCTCAGATGACTCAGTCTCCTCCTCGGTCAGGTCGGTCGCGTCGGTCCTCTCCGTCCGGTTCGTTCGTGACCTCGTAGCCGAACATCGCGCCGGCCATCGGAAACGACAGGGCCAGCGAGATCGCCACCGCCTGATCCCCGGCGGAGTAGTCCCCGTCGTCCGCGGCCGCGATGACGGCGATGGCCGGGAGCCAGCCGACGAGCCCCGCGAGCAGGGACCACCAGTAGCTTCCCCGCCCGTCCAGGATGGCGGCGCCGAGCGTGACGCCGCCTGGAGGTGCCATGACGATGCCGAGGATCGCGAGGGGCGGGCCGAAGTCCTCACCGAGGGCCGCCGCGGCGCCCACGCCCACGAAGCCGGCGAGGATCCACCCGGCGCCTTCGAGCGCGATGCGGCCCACGATGTTCTCGTCGGCCTCGGCCACCGCGGCGGCGCGCCGTGACTCCCTTGCCCTCTCTTCGTCGAGGAATGCGATTGCTGGCCCGGGAAGCGTCGTCGCGGCGCCCGCCGCGAGGCACATCGCGAGAGGGCCTGCCCGCACGCCGCGATTGTGCCACGGAGCCTGGGAGGCTGGTGTGAAAGGCTGCCTACTGCGGTCGACGATCCGCGGCGATCTCCGTGCCCTGCTCCCGGCTCCGCCCCCCATGTTGGGGTGCGGCCTCCTCTCCGTACGTCGAGTACCCCAACATGGGGCGCAGAGCGCGGCTCGTCGGTCCTCGGTCCGCCCGGCCCGGATCTCACCACGGCTCCTCGACCTCGCGACGGCACCCTTTTCCACCAGCCTCCTAGGCGGTAGACACGCTTCTGATGGCTCTCGAACTTCTGCTCGCCGGTGCAGCGATGGTCGTGCCCGTCGGGCTCGTCGGCGGGATCATCTGGTGGGCGCTGCATGTCCAGAAGCGGAGGAACGCCGCCTGGCAGGCCCTCGCCGCGCGGCTCGGCCTCTCGTTCGCGCCGGGCAGCGTCTGGGGGATGCTGGACGGTCAGCTCGTCCAGCTGCGGATCGAGGTTCGCGGCTCGGGCAAGCACAAGCAGACCTGGACGGTCGCCACCGGGATGCTCCAGCCGCCGCTCGACCTCGGGCTCGGCGTCACGCCCCAGGGCTTGCTCAGCTCGCTCGGCCGGCTCTTCGGCGCGCAGGACGTACCGCTCGGCGACCCGGCCTTCGACGACGCCTTCGTGATCAAGGCGGACGAGCCCGCCCGCGCCGCGACGCTTCTTTCGCCTCAGCTGCGCGCGGTTCTTCTGCAGCTTCGCGCCAACGGCTCGGGCTTCTCTTTCTCCGATGCGGGAGGGCAGATCGAGCGTCGCGGCGGCGTGGACGACGCCGTCTGGCTCGAGTGGGCGGTGAAGACCGTCGCGCTCCTCGCGCGGCTCGCCTCGGAAGCCCGGGCGTTCGTCCCCTGCGCCGCACCGCTCGCAGTGCACCGGGACGCCTGGCTCGGCTACGCGCGCGACGCGGGACTGACGGGGATGGACACGCCGCTGTGCATCTGGGGACGCATGCAGGAGGCATCCGTGTCGGCGTACTCCGTGCGCGTCGGGCCCATGCTCCACCGGCTCGAGGTCTTCGTGCGCTTCGACGCCCCGCTGGCGATGGGTCTCGTGGTCCGGCCGCAGGGAGCGCTCGACGGCCTCGCGGCGCTCTTCGGCGGGCAGGACCACGCGACCGGGGACCGTCCGTTCGACGGCGCGTTCGTCGTCAAGGCGACGACGGCGGGGCAGGTCTCCGAGGTGCTCGACGGGGAGGTGCGGCGGCGGCTCCTCGAGATGAGCGCGCGTGGCTTCGTTCCCCAGATCCGCGACGACGGCGTGACGGTCCGCGCGCCGTCGTTCCCCCCGGACCCGTCCGAGGTCCCGCGAATACTCGCGGACGCCAAGGCCGCCGCGCGCGCGATCGTCCAGAACGCGACCCGGCGCGCCGCGGGCGGCATCGGCCCCTACCGATGAAACTCGGAGAGTGGCTCGGCGCCGAACCGTTCACGCTGGCACTCTCGTCCGGCTTCTTCGGCTTCTTCGCGCACGCCGGGCTCGTCGGCGCGCTCGAGGACGCGGGCCTGCGCCCGCAGGCGCTGTGCGGGTCGAGCGCAGGCGCGCTGGTCGCGGGCCTGTGGGCCGCCGGGATGCCGGGCCGCGAGATCGAGGCGGAACTCACGCGCCTGCGCCGTCGGGACTTCTGGGACCCCTGGCCCGGGCCGGGCCTCCTTCGTGGGCGTCTCTTTCGACGACGGCTGCAGGAGATGCTCCCCGCGAGGACGTTCGAGGCTTGCCGCGTGCCGCTCGCGATCTCCGTGCACGACGTCCTGCGCCGCCGCACGCGAGTCGTCGACTCCGGCGCGCTCGCGCCGGTGATCCACGCCGCCTGCGCGGTTCCCCTGCTCTTCCATCCCGTGTGGCTCGAGGGTCGACCCCACGTGGACGGCGGCGTGTCCGATCGTCCGGGCCTCGCGGGCGCAGCCCCCGGCGCCCGAGTGCTCCACCACCACCTCACGTCACGGTCGCCGTGGCGCAGGGCCGGCGATGCCGCGCTGGTCCCACCGCGCCGACAGGGCCTCGTCTGCCTCGTCGTGGACGACGTTCCCCGATCGAGCCCGTTCCGACTCGATGCAGGCCGCGCCGCGATGGCGCACGTCCGCGCCGCGACGTCCCGCGCGCTCGACCTCCCAGTCGACGGCGTCGTCCGGGTCACTTAGTACTCGATTCCGGAAGAACGAAGACGAATCGGCCGCGGAGTACGCAGAGGCCGCAGAGACGAAGAAACTCTGCGATCTCTGCGTGCTCTGCGGTGAACGAATACGTCACCGAACTTGCTGAAGGGAGTACTTGGTTCAGCCGGTATCGGCGAGCAGGAGCGCATCGGCGACCTGGACGGCAACGATCGACCCGAACATCACCAGCACGGGAAGGATCTGGAAACGCCGCTGGCCGTGGGCGACCGACTCGACGTACAGCCAGATGCTCCCGAGCGTCCACGCGGCGACGCGCAGTCCGAGGCTCGCCGCTGCGATTCCGTACCGTTCGTGGACGACGTGGATGATCGGTGCCGCGACGAGGGTCCCGAGGAACCCGGCGCCCATGAGGCCCTGCTGCTCGGCGACGATCCCGGTCGCGATCACGGCATCCGACGCCCCGTCGGCGATCCCGATCTGCAGCGCGTAGCTCTCTGCCCGGGCCAGGCCCGGCGCCACGCACAATCCGACCGCGAGGGCGATCCCGCGCGTCATCCGCCGAGCAGGGCCGCGGCGTCCGTCGGATCGGACAGCGGCGGGGTCACGCCCGGCGCCGCCGCCGACCGCATCCGTCGCGCCGCCGCGGCGCCCGCCTCCGTCCGGGCCTCGTCCGCGCAAGCTGCCGCCGCCTCGCGCGCGAGATGGTCGGCGTAGACGCGCGCGGCGATCTCGCGTGCACCCCCTTCGAGCTTTCGAAGCGCCTCTCCCTCGCGGCGCAGCGCCGCCACGTCGGCGCCCCGGCGCTCCAGATCCGCGAGCAGTGCCATGTCCGCGTCGCCCTTGAGGGACGCCCGCAGCACGTCGAGGATCTGGATGTTCGACGTCCCTTCCCAGACGGGCAGGACCTGGGCGTCCCGCAGGATGCGCGCGAGCGGCCAGTCCTCGATGTAGCCGTTGCCGCCCACGATCTCGATGCACTCCGACGCGGCCCACACGGCGAGCTTGCCGCAGGCGTATTTCGCGAGCGGCGTCAGGATGCGCACGCGCAGGGCGGCCGCTTCGTCGCCGGCGTCGGCGCGGTCCAGCTCCGCCGCCGTGTGAAAGACGAGGTGGAGCGACGCGACCTGCTCCGCCGCGATCTCCGCGAGCCGGGCACGCGCCAGCGGGTGCGTGGCGATCGTCCGCCCGAACGCCGTGCGGTTGCGCGACCAGTGCAGCGCCTCGTGCAGCGCGCGCCGCATGCAGGCGACCGACGCGACGGCGTTGTACAGACGCGACAGCGAGATCATGTCCGCCATCTGCTTGAACCCCTCGCCCGGCCCCCCGACGAGCTCGGCCGATGCGCCCTCGAAGGTCACCTCGCCCGTCGGCATCGACCGGACGCCGAGCTTCTCCTTGAGGCGGTGGATGACGACGCCCGTCCGATCCGTCACGAGGAACAGGCCCAGGCCGAAGGTCCCGCCGGGCGCGCCCTCGGGCCTCGCGAGCGCCAGGATCGCCTCCGCGTCGACGTTCGAGCAGAACCACTTCTCGCCGTGCAGGCGCCAGCCCGCGCCGTCTTTTCGGGCGACGGTTTCCGTCGCGGCGCCGACGTCGGAACCACCGCCCTTCTCGGTCAGGAACATCGCGCCCTGCCACAGGTCCCGCCTCGACGTCGTGACCAGCCGCGGAAGGACGCGGTCCTTCATCGCCGGCGACCCGTGCCTCTCGACGACCCGTGCGAGGCCGTCGGTCATGCACACGGGGCAGAAGAGGCCACTGTCCGCCTGCGAGAAGAGGTAACCCAGCGCGAACCCCATCACGTGCGCGTGCGCCCCGTGATCCCGGCGTACGGCCGGGTCGTACTTGATCGCCACGATCCCCGCCCCGTACGCGATCTCCTCCATCCGGTGGTACGCCGGGTGGTAGACGACCCGATCGACGCGCTCGCCTCGCGAATCCCGCGAGACGAGCTTAGGCCCCTCCCGGTCAGCGATAGCCGCGAGGTCCGCGACCTCCTCCGCGGCGATCTTGCCCATCGCCTCGAGCCTCGGCCGCAGCATCGCGAACGTCGGTGCGGGCAGAACCCGCTCCAGCAGCGTCCGCAGCTCCAGCTCCGCCTCCCAGTAGCTCGTCCGCGGCGGCGAGGGGATCGCGCTCATCGGCGGGCATCGTATCAGGCGGAGCGGACCCGGAGTCACCGGGTCATGCGCCACAACATCGCGAGCACGCGATCCGCGAGCTCGAGCGGCTGGCTGAGGCTGGGCAGCTCGAGGTAGCCGAATGCCTCGGCCACGAGCAACGCGGCCTGCACCTCGTCGGCGCTGCCGGCTGCGACTCGCCACAGGTGCGTGCGGTCCTTGCCGACGCGGCGCCGGCCCTCTCGCAGGTTGAGGGCGATCGACGCCGCGGCCTTGCGCGTCTGGACGGCGAGGGCGGGGTCCCGCCGCTCCAGGTGGGCAAGCGGCTCTCGCAGGGATCGGATGAGATGCAGGGTGATCTCGAAGGCGTCGAATTGCATCGGAGAGCTCCTTCCGGGGTGGGGTTCACGCGATCTCCCGGCGCAGGCGCCGTGACGACGCCCCGAGATCGAGCGGCCGGTCCAAAGAGCGCGGTGGCCGGGTGTCGGCGCGGCGGTTGCGCCCTAGAGAGCGGGAACCCCACACCGGGAGGAGCCGCGGATGTGCGGTTCGAGAATCGGCTCAGGAACCGGAACCGGAAGCGGAGCCGGAACCGGAACCGGAACCGGAGCCGGAACCGGAGCCGGAACCGGAGCCGGAACCGGAACCGGAACCGCAATCAGAACCGGAATCGGAATCGGAATCGGAACCGGAACCGGAAGCGGATCCGATTCCGACCCAGGAACCGCACCGAGCCCGGACCGGTCCCGGAACTACATCAGGCCCCGCTCGTTGACGCACCGCGTCGTCGGCGGTAATGCGGGGGTCGATGCGAGGCGTCGTCTTCGATCTGTCGCTGACGCGGTACGCGGCGGCTAAGGCGCTCGGAAAGTGGGTGCCGGCGCTCTATCACGGGGCGCCGTCCTGCCTGCGGCTCGCCGACGACGTTCCCGAGCCTCGAAAACCCGGACCGGGCTGGCACGCGCTGGCTCCGGTCCTGACCGGCTTCTGCGGCAGCGACCTCGCGGTCATCTTTCTCAAGTACTCGCCCGCGATGTCGCCGTTCTCGTCGTCGCCGTCGGTGCTCGGGCACGAGATTCTCGGCCGGCTCCTCGAGCCCGCCGGAGCGCTGCGCGAGGGCGACCGCGTCGTCGTCGATCCGGTCCTGCATTGCGCGCTGCGCGGCGTCGATCCGGTCTGCCCGTCCTGCGCACGCGGGGACACAGGCACCTGCGAGTCGTTCGCGCGCGGCCACCTCGCGCCGGGGATGAGCATCGGGTTCCACCGTGACCTTCCGGGCGGCTTCGGTGAGAAGGTCGTCGCGCACGAATCGCAGCTCTTCCGCGTGCCGGACTCCGTCCCCGACGGGCTTGCCGTGCTCGTCGAGCCGCTCGCGGTGGCGACGCACGCCGTCTTCAAGCGCCCGCCCGGGCCGCCGGACCGTGTTCTCGTGATCGGCGGCGGGATGATCGCCTTCTCGATCCTGGCGGCGATGCGCCTGCTCGACCTGCACCCCCACAACGCGACGCTCCTCGCCTGGCTCGACTACCAGGGCGACGTCGGCCGATCGCTCGGCGCGACCGACGTCGTCGTCGCGTCGCGCGGGACCGCGCACGTCGTGGAGGAGATCCAGCGCATCACGGGCGCCCTACCCCACGCGCCCGTCATCGGCCCGCCCGTGCTGGTCGGCGGCTACGACGTGGTCTTCGATTGCATCGGATCCGCGGAGAGCCTGACGAACGCGATGCGCTTCGCGCGCGCCGGGGCCACGATCGTGCTCGTCGGCAACGCGGGCGTCCTTCCGGGCCTCGACTGGTCGAACGTGTGGGCCCGCGAGCTCCGGATTGCCGGCACGATCTTCTACGGCCGCGAAGCCGCCGACGCCGCGCGGCGCCGCACCTTCGAGATCGTTCTCGACCGGCTCACGGACGCCGCGCTCGCCGCGCCCATCGCGTCGCTCGTCACGCACGAGTTCCCGCTGGAGAAGTACCGCGACGCCGTCGTCGCGAACGTCGACCGCGAGAAATTCCGATCCATCAAGACGGTGTTCAGACTCGGAGAGAGCTCATGACCCATGAAGCGCTCGGCTTCACCCGCATTCCCGATCTCGACGAGGCGTGGGGCTGCGTCGCCCACGGCGCGAAGCTCGAAGCCGTCCGACGCCTCGCGCCGAGAGTCCGGGACGTCGTCGGCCGATCGGGCATGCCGACGTCCGTTCGTACCTACGACCTCGTGACCTTCCCCTACCCGGCGTCCTACGGATTCTCGGGCGCGGTCCTGATCCCGCTGCCGCTCGTCTTCATGCGCTACCGCATGCAGATCGTTCACACGAAGGTCGGCGGCGAGCCGAAGGTGATCCTCGTCAACCCCCTCGATCGGGACCGCAGCGGCGAGGCGCCCTTCTTCAGAAAACAAAGGAAGTTCGTCGGCGACTTCATCGCCGAGAACGTCCTTTCGACGCGGCATCTGTCGATCCCCGACGCGCTCGCTGCGGCCGGCGTCCGTCCCGCGGAGGTCGACTACGTGGTCTTCGATCACCTGCACACGCAGGACGTCCGGGGCCTCTTCGGCACCTTCGATGGGACACCGGCGCTCCTGCCCAACGCGAAGCTTTTGGTGCAGAAGGACGAGCTGCGCACCTTCGAGTGGATGCACCCGCTGCAGGAGCCCTGGTACGTCCGGGACGGCATCAAGGGCGTGGACCCCGACCGGTTCGTCGTCCTCGAGGGCGACTACCTGATCGGCGACGGCGTCGCGGTCGTTCGTACGCCGGGCCACACCTACGGCAACCACTCCATCGTGCTGCACACCGACGAGGGCCTCTGGACGATCTCCGAGAACGGCATCGGACCGGACGCCTACGCGCCGGAGTGCAGCGAGATCCCCGGCGTGCGCATGTGGGCGCGGTTCTTCGGCTCCGAGGTCGTGCTCAACTCGAACACGAAGGAGAACACGCTCGACCAGTACACCTCCATGGTGCTCGAGAAGCTCCTGTCCGACCCGTCCCGCCGACGGCCGGAGTTTCCCAACCACTTCTCGTCGTCCGAGCTCGTGGCGCACCCGCTGGCCCCCGGAATCTTCCCGACCTTCTCGCACGGGGCGATCACCCACGGCGCCCCCCCACGGGGCTAAACTGCTCGCTGGTGCGGGCAACGACGTCCACGGCCTTGTTCGCGATCTGCCTCCCGGCGACCGCAACCGCCGAGTGTCCGCGCTACGAGCTCTTCCCCGGCGAGGGGGTCGATCTCGAGATCGTCTCGGACGTCCTGCGCCGCATCGAGTCCGCGGGGCTCGCGTCGTCGGGCGATCTCGAAGACTGCCCGGTGCGCATGGGGCTGCAAGGCGAGGAGATCGTCGTGCAGGTCGAGCTCGAGGACCGCATCGTCACCCGCGCGTTCCCGCGCGATCCGCCCGGCGAGACGGCGTGGGCGATCGCGGTCCTGCTCGAGGAGCTCGCGCCGGATGGGACGGCGCGCTCGCCGGAGGGCCCGCCGCCGGAGATCATCCCGGGCCTCGTCGCCACAGCGCCGCCGCCTCCGCCGCCTGCGCGGTCGCCCCGCATCGAGCGGCGGGTCACTCCCGCGCCGTTTCATCGGACTTTCTGGATCACCGCAGGGCCTCGTCTCCAGGTACCAATCGGCGGCGCCGGCGGTTTCGCGGGTCTGTCGCTGCAGGGATCCTTGCTTCCATTTCGCGTGACGCCGGTCGCGTCCTTGGACTGGTCCCTGCCGGCGGCCGAAGAAGGATCGGCAGTCTTTCCGCCGGCCGAGGTCCGCCCGGTCACGGTCCGGTTCTGGTCAGTCTCTCCGGGTCTCGGCGCCGCGCTGCGGGTTCACGAGTCGCAGGCCTGGCTGGCCACCGTGCAGGGCGTGGCCTTCGCCCGATACGTCCGCGTGGATCCCGACCGTCCGCACGCCTCGGCGGAGCCTCGGTCCGGCTTCCTCTTTCCGGGAATCGCCGTCGAGGCGCGGGCAGCGTTGCGGCTCCAGGGATCGTGGTCGGTCGGCCTCGTTGCCGGGGGGTCGTACGTCTCGCAGTCGCAGAAGCTGTCCAACGCCCCCGAGGACACGCTCCGGACGGCGCACTGGGGTGTCGGGGGGGGTATCGACGCCATGGTTCGCTTGTGATTTCATTGACTTGCACGATCGCAGGGCCGGATGGACGGTTTCCGTCCTGCGGGGTCTATTCAGGTACAGCGTGACGGCTGCGCCGCCCGAGGAGTCGGCTGGGCGCAGGGCTACGGACCTTGCAATCGCCCGGCGGTGCGCCGCCGGGGATCCCGTCGCGCAAAGGACGCTGTACGACGCGCACGTCGAGAGGGTGGAACGGCTGGTGGCCTCGATGATCGAAGCGGGAGCGACTTCCTCCGACGTCAGCGACGTCGTGCAGGACGTCTTCTTCCGCGTCTTCCGGTCTGTCGGGCGCTTCCGCGGGGACGCGGAGCTCGCGACCTGGGTCAGCCGGATCACGGTCAACGAGGTGCGCCGCCGTCGACGAGGCCTCTTCCGGCTGCTGCGCTTCGGCCGTGCCTATGCCGCCCAGCCCGAGCGCACGACCCAGCCCGACACCCGCGCCGTGGCGCTGCGAGACGCGGAACGGATCCTCGCGTCCTTGCCGGCAGAAGAGCGCGAGGTGTACGTGCTCGTGCATCGGGCCGACATGTCGCTGCGCGAGGCGGCGGAGGCACTCGGCCGCCCGGTCTCGACGCTGCACGCGCGGCTCGAACGCGCACGCGAGAAGGTCTCGGCGCTCGTTTCGGCCCAGCA
>Ga0247727_10006830_pt1 | contig 22164 bp, 21 predicted proteins | sample WisWelCaveWW1625_FD_202498 | JGI IMG/M metagenome (GOLD analysis project Ga0247727, IMG submission 202498) | Biofilm microbial communities from Wishing Well Cave, Virginia, United States - WW16-25 | ecosystem: Environmental > Aquatic > Deep subsurface > Groundwater > Cave microbial mat | place...
GCTTCTCCATCGCCGCCAGCTTCGCCATCTCCTGATCGAGCTTCGCAAGCTTCTCCTTCAGCCGCTCCGCCTTGAGCGCTAGCGTCTCCGATGGCTCCTGCCGATCGGCCGTGTCGAGCTGGCTCAGGTAGCGCGCGATGCTCTCCTCAAGCTGAGCCCGGCGCCGCTCCACCTTGGCACGCGTGAAGTTCTTGTCGCGGTTGTTCACTGCGTCCAAGCGGAGCTTGGCTTCGCCAAGACGAACTTGCTGCCGTCGATCGCCACGCTCGCCGTCGCCAGCAGGCCCATCTTGCGGCACAGCTCGACGAAGCGTGCGCACACCTTGCGGATGGCAGCGCCGTTGTCCTTGCGGAAGTCGGCGATCGTCTTGTGGTCGGGAACCAGCCGGCCCAGCAGCCACATCACCTCGACGTTGCGTCCCGCTTCACGCTCCAGCCGCCGGCTCGACTGCACCCGGTTGAGGTAGCCGTAGATGTAGAGCTTGAGAAGAACCGAAGGATGATAGGACGGCCTTCCGGTGGCCGCCGGCTCAACGCCGGCAAACCCCAGTTCGGCCAGATTGAGCGCATCGACGAACGCATCGATCACGCGAACAGGATTGCTCTCGTCGATGAAGTCATCGAGACATTCCGGCAACAGCGTCGACTGCGCCCGATCGGCTCCTTCAACAAAGCGCTTCATCAATTCCCCCGCAGAATCACCAGGAGAATCATAACAGCCGCCGCGTTTCCACACAGCCAGGGTCAGATTCGACCGTTGCGCGGGCCGGCTTCGGCTGCAAGACCCCGTGACCGGACGTGAGCGGATCGGTCAGACCGTTGGAGAGGCTGAGCATACCTGCTTAGGCGTGTGACCTCGTACTGCCGCTCCGGGAGTTCGCATTACCTGATCTGATCCACTCCGCACCGATCAGCAAGTTGGCAATGCTGCGCCAAGCCCCTACGATCGTTGCCAGGATGCCCACTGCAAGGGACGCTCGATGCACGACCAACGCGCCGAGATCAAAATGTACTCCGACTACAAGAGCCCGTACGCCTATCTGGCGTTCGATCCGGGCTTCGCGCTCGAAGAGAAATACCAGGTGCGCGTGCGCTGGCGGCCGTTCCAGCTGCGCCTCAAGGGCAAGGGCCAGCGCAGCGTCTACTCCGAGTACAAGGTCAAGTACTCATATCTCGACGCCCGCCGCTGGGCCAACCAGCGCCCCGGCGGGCTCGTCATCAAGGGCCCGCTCAAGATCTACGACACCACGCCGGCGCTGGTCGGCGGGCTGTTCGCCGAGAAGCACGGGCGGCTGGTCGAGTACAGCCGCATGGTGTTCGAGAAGTTCTTCAAGCGCGAGCTGGAGGTGGACCAGGTCGATCCCGTTGCCGCCGTCATCGCCGGCATGGGACTCTCCGGACAGGACTACCGTGACTATCTCGCCGGGCAGGGCATGCAGGACTACGAGGCGGCACACGAGGAGGCCACAGCCGACCAGATCTTCGGCGTGCCGATCTTCGTGTTCAAGGGCGAGCCGTTCTGGGGTCACGACCGCATCGGACTTTTGGAGCACCGCCTCAAGGAGGCGGGACTGGCGCTAGAATCGTAGGGTGCAATAAGCGGAGCGCATTGCACCGATGCTCCCTCGACCCGCGCAAATCGGTGCAATACGGGCTAACGCCCTATTGCACCCTACGTCTGCACCCTGAGGCCGCCGTCCATGAACCCCAAGCCAGCGATGTTGACCGGCTACCGGGTGCTCGACATCACCCAGTTCGTCGCCGGGCCGACCTGCACGCGGATCCTGGCGGAGCTGGGCGCCGACGTGATCAAGGTGGAGCTGGCACCGCACGGCGACCGCTCGCGCGCCCAGGGCATCAAGCCGCGCGAACCGAAGGGCTCCTCGCAGAGCACGTATTTCTTCCAGCACAACCATTCCAAGCGCTCGATCGCCCTGCAGTGGAAGCACCCGCGCAGCACCGAACTTCTCAAGGCGATGGCGGCCAAGGCCGATGTGCTGGTCGAGAACTTCAGCCCCGGCGTGATGGCGCGGGCTGGCCTCGCCTACGACGACTTGCGTGCGATCAACCCGCGCCTCGTCATGTGCTCGATCTCCGTTGCCGGCCAGGCGGGGCCGCTCAGCGCGCAGCCCGGCTACGACTACATCGCGGCGGCCTATGCCGGGGTCACGGATCAGATCGGCGAGGCCGATGGCAGCCCGGCGCAGCTCCCGATCGCCGTCGGCGATGTTTCGACCGGGGTCGCCGCCGCCATGGCCATCGGCTTCGCGCTGCTGCACCGCGAGCGCACCGGCGAGGGGCAGTACATCGACTGCGCCATCCTGGACACCTACTTCCACATGCACGAGGTGAACGTGCCGCGCGTGGCGCTGCGGGGCGATGCGTTTACGCCCAAGCGCACCGGCTCCCAGCATCCCGACGGCGGGCCGACCGGCAACTTCCGCTGCGGCGACGGGCGCTATATCAACATCACGGCGCTGCCGCACCAATGGGGGCAGCTCGCCGCGGCCATGGGCAGGCCGGAGCTGACCGATGACCCGCGCTTCAAGGATGCGCGGGCGCGGCGCGACCACAACGAGGAGATCAAGGCGCTGATCGAGGACTGGCTCGGCCGCTTTGCCAGTCGCGAGGCCGCGCTCGAGGTGCTGGAGCGGCATCGGGTGCCGTGCGCGCCGGTCCTCACCCTCAACGAGGCGGTCCGGCATGCGCACCTGCGCGCGCGCGGCACGGTGCGGCGGGTGGAGGACCCGCTGATCGGCGCCTTCGCCATCCCCGGCCTGCCGGTGAAGTTCTCCCGCTGGGCCGATCGCGTCGAGCTGAAGGCCGACTTGCTCGGAGCGCACAACGAGGCGGTGCTGAAGGAGCTGGTGGGTCTGTCGGACGCAGAGATCGCGACGCTCTATGATGAGGAGGTGTTGGTGCGCGATCCGACTTTGGCGTAGGGCGCATTAGCGGAGCGTAATGCGCCGATACACGTTTGGCAGCAGAGGCGCGGGTGCATCGGCGGAATACGGCTAACGCCTATTCCGCCCTACGGCTTGGAGGGAGGAACGCATGCGCATTCACAATCTCTACGAGGATGCCGACGGCGTCTCGCATTTTCGCGACATCGAGGTGGCGTGGGTGGAGGAGCGGCATTTCAGCAAGCTCTCCGCGCGCCTGCCGGCCGCCGGCATCATCTTCCGCGAGACCTCGGGAGACTACAATCTCGACTGGCATCCGGCGCCGCGCCGGCAGTACATCATCAACCTGGACGCCGGCGTCGAGATCACGGCCAGCGACGGCGAACGCCGCACCATCGGTGCCGGCGAGGTGCTGCTGGTCGAGGACGTGACGGGCAAGGGGCATCTGTCCAAGGCGGTCGGCGGCAAGATGCGCCGCTCGATCTTCGTGCCCATCGAGTGAGGGAGGGAACAATGAGAACCAGGCAAGGCGTGACGTCGGCTGGAGTTCGAACCGTGCGCGGGCCGCAAGGTCTCCCCTCCCCATCATGCCGAAGGCATGTCTTCGACATGACGCGGGGAGGGGTCGGGGGTGGGGGTAGTGAACCGGGGTCCCTCGGTACTTTCACCCCACCCCTAACCCCTCCCCATCAAGGGGAGGGGAATCTCGCGGAGCAAGTTTCGCGGTACGTGCGCTGCGGACTTCGAATTCTGCCATTGGCCATGTTGGCGGCTGCGGCGTTTGTGGTTGGCGCGGCGCGCGCCGATGACGCCGCCGCGAAGAAGGAGCTGGCCCCGACCGGGAAACTGCGGGTCGGCATTGCAGTGGCGGCAACGCCGGGCGCTGGAAATGTTGCACGCGACGGCAGCGGCTACCGGGGCGTCGCGGTGGACCTCGGAGCAGAGCTCGCCCAGAAGCTCGGAGTGCCGGCCGAGTTCGTGCCCTATCCCAATTCGGGCGCGCTGACCGACGCCGCGGCAGGCGGCGTCTGGGACGTGGCGTTCATTCCGGTCGATGCGGAGCGCAAGAAGAAGGTCGATTTCGGGTCGGCGCATATCGTGCTGCAGAGCACCTACCTGGTGGGGCCCGGCTCGCCGATCCAGACGCTGGCCGACGTGGACAAGGCCGGCGTGCGGGTTGCCGGCGTCGAGAACACGGCCACCGCCCGTGCCGCGGCTGCGTCGCTGAAGACCGTGACCGTTGCGCACGTCAAGACCGGGGACGAGCTGTTCGAGCTGCTGAAATCGGGCAAGGCCGATGCCATTGGGCTCTCGCGCGAGTCGCTCACCGCGCTGTCGGCCAAGCTGCCGGGCTCGCGCGTGCTCGACGGCGCGTACCTGAACTCCTACGTCGCCATCGCCGTGCCGAAGGGCAAGCCGGCCGTGGCGCTCGCCTACACCAGCGCCTTCGTCGACGCCGCCATCGCCTCGGGCAGCGTACGCCGGGCGCTCGACAGGATCGGCATGCAGACCTCGACGGTGGCGCCGGCCGGGACGCGGCCGTAGGGCGGCAATCGAGCGAAGCTCGATTGCGCCGAGACTGCCTACCCGTCATCCCGGTCGGAGCAATGCGAGCGGCACGCGAGCAGCGCTCCGAACCGGGATCTCGTTAGGTACGACTCGTCGCGGGAGGTCCCGGATAGCCTCGCCCCTGCGGGGCTCGGCTTCCGGGATGACGGGTGAGGGTGCATCGGCGGAATACGGCTAGCGCCTATTCCGCCCTACACTTGCATTGCAACACGCACGTGTTACATTGCGCCATGCCCAAGGAAGCCTACATCAATGCCCGGGTCGACAAGCGGCTCAAGGCGCGCGCCGAGAAAGTGCTGAGCCGCGTCGGCATCACCACGACCGATGCCATCACCATGCTGTTGCATCAAATCGTGTTGCGCCAAGGGCTCCCTTTCGAGGCACGCGTGCCGAATGAGGAAACGATCGCCGCGATGGCAGAGCTCGATCGCGGAGCTGGAGAAAAGTTCGACGGCACGGCCGAGGCGCTGTTCAGGAAGGTTATCGGCTCGCGCAAGCAGCGGCGGGCATGAGAACATTCCGGCTCGCGAACGCCAATAGGAAAGACCTCAAGCGCATCAGCCGCCGCAACTATGACCTCAGCCTACTCGCGGATGTCCTCAACGCACTCCGCGAAGCCCGGAAGTATCTCGGGCAGCGTGCGCCGGGCGCTGGACAAGATCGGCATGCAGATGCCGGCGGGGACGCGGCCTTAGGGCGTGGTGTGCCTACGCCGCGGACCGGCCACCTGTCGCGTCGATCCCACGCTTCGCGCTCATGTAGGCGTCATGTGGCTTGCGTATGTAGTTAAGTGCGGCCTTGCGCGAGGTACTCTTCTTTATGCCGCCATAGACGGACATGGCAACAGCGACAACGTGCTCGCGTTTTAGCGACGAGGCAACGAGTTCCGCGAACGTATTGTCGAATGACCCGGTGCCCGTCTCTTCCTTCAGACGCCTAATGAAGTGGTTGATGCGCTGCTCGATCGGTTCGGGTTTCATTGCATCTCTCAGCCTCTGCACGGCCGCTGAGAGCGTTTCTGAGTCGTTAAGTACACGCAAGAGAGTGCTGAGACTTATCACGTCCTTGATGCGCTCGGCCTTTGCTCCGCCCGAGGCAAGAATCTTCGCCAAACTCTCCACGTGCGCCGCTGCATTGAGACAAACAGAATTCTCGGGTGCGCATGCCTGTGCTGCCGCGTTGGTGCCGACCTTGGATCCACGGCGGACCAAGGTCGACATCTGCTCATCGGAGAATTCGCCGAGAAAGGCAGCGATTGTTCGAAGACTCAGCGACGCTTTGTCTGCTTGGGCCGCTTGTAGGCCGTCCGCATAAGCGTCAATCACTTGCCTCGTCTGGCCAAGTTTCACGGCGTGTCCAGCCTCTGGGTACGGCCCCAAGCCTCGGCGCGATCCAATCGCCCAATTTGTCGACCTCGTCGCGCAGCAGCCTGTGATCCTCATCGTTCGAAACTGCAGCGTACGCGATTCGCTCGCCAGCGTGCTTCCGGTAAGGTGGGCGCTGCCGAATGAAGCAATCCTGAGGCACAATATCGGGGTTCAGGGGCGCGGCTGCAATACGCCCGCCTAGCACGTTCACCGGTCCCTCCAAGTTGGTCCTATCGTTAGGGAGCAATGTGCAGACGACACCGATCGGCCGCAAATAGGGGCAGATGGCGCGCTTGGCGTCGCCAGGTATGCCGAGCTTGTGCGTTGCGACCTGGTCGAGGTAGCGGGCGACCGCGTCGCCGGCAAGTCCATCCAGAATCGTCGGGATGAGGAGATGTGTGGAAGCGCACATGGCCTGGATGTGCGACGGCGTGAGTCGCGGTGGAGCATCGATGATGACAAGATCAAAGTTGGCCTGCACGAGGGGATCGAGCAGAGCTTCCGCCAACAGATAGCGCAGGTCCTTGCTGGATCTTGGAGAGGTCCCAACAGCAATTCCGAGAAGCCGCAGGAGACGCAGGAGAAGACCGTGCTCGGAGAGTGGAAGCAGCCACTCGACAAGCATGCGGTTTTCGGCCTGGGCCAAGTCGTAGTAGGCAGGTATTGTCCAGATGGACAACGGATGGCGCATATCGCCTTGACTGATAGGCTCGGCCTCTCGCTTTGCGCCGCCCTTGTCCAGCTCGCCACTAACCAGGCGGTTTGCTTTGGACGGCTGTTCGTAGCGACGATCGACGTGAACCGTCATCGTACTGAAAGAACCCTGAAAATCCTGATCGATGACCAATACGCGTAGTGGCTTGTCTGCGTTCGGGTCCTGCCTTCGCTGCGTCCATTGCAAAGCAAAGTGCGCCGCTAAGCTTCCAGAGAGGGAAGTCTTCCCGACTCCTCCCTTAGTTGCCCCGATCATCAGTATTGGAATGCTGTTTCCCTGCAGATCTCCGTAGTTGGCCGGGCGAATGGTGGGTTGCTTCAGCCAGAACCCCGGCCCTTCGGTCCACAGGCCGTCCTGCTGTTCGCGGGCTACGGCCTTAAGGGCGGCCTCCGCGTGGTGGAGCGCCCTGAAGGCCCGATAGACGCGCCGAAAGGCGATGTAGATGATCGCTCCAAGTATCGGCGCGACAATCGCGGCAACGATCTTGGCAACAAGCGAGTTGAATAGTTCGGCCAGAATTTCCACGCACTTCCCCCATCCCGATCGACCAATTTGGCCGCCAATCAGTGTGGCGCCAATCAGTGTGGCGAAAGAACGCGTACGCGTCTAGCGAGCTATCCGACAGAGGCTGTCGCCCTACGCCTCATCGACGATGGGGTTGGACAGCACGCCGATCCGCTCCACCTCGACCTCCACGGTGTCGCCGGCCTTCATCCAGGCGGGGGGCTTCCGCGCGTGCGCCACGCCGGAGGGGGTGCCTGTGGCGATCAGGTCGCCAGGCTCCAGGGTCATGAACTCGGAGAGGAGGGCGATGACGCGGGCGGTGGAGAAGATCATGTCGCTCGTGTTGGACTCCTGCATGGTGTTGCCGTTGACCCGCGTCATGATGGCGAGGCCCGAGGCGCCCGGCGGCAGCTCGTCGGCGGTGACGACCCAGGGCCCGAGCGGGCCGGTGGAGTCGAAGTTCTTGCCCGGCATCCACTGCGAGGTCTTGCGCTGGAAGTCGCGCACCGACACGTCGTTGAAGAGGGTGTAGCCGAACACGTGGTCCAGCGCCTTGGCCTCGGGGATGTGGCGGCCGCCCTTGCCGATGACGATGGTGAGCTCGCACTCGTAGTCGAGCTGGACGGAGGCCTTCGGCCGCAGCACCGGCGCGCCGGCCGCCGTCAGCGAGGTCGGCACGCGCAGGAAGAAGGAGGGGTAGGTCGGGATCGGGTGGCCGCCCTCCTTGGCGTGCAGCGCATAGTTGAGGCCGACGCAGATGAACTTGGCCGGGCGGGCGACCGGCAGGGCCGGTTTCACCGTTCCCAGCATCAGCTTCGCCGCGGCCGGCGCCTTGGCAGCTGCAGCCTTGGCGCTCGCGAGCGCTCCCGGGCCAGCCGCAATCAGGGCTTCGAGGCTCTTGGGCAAGGACGGATCGGCGGCGCCGAGGTCGATCACGGTCTCGCCCTCGACCAGACCCAGCGCCGCGCCCTTGCCCTTCTCGAACATCATCAGCTTCATGGGTGTGCTCCTTCCCTTGTTCTCTACCTCGCCGCCGCCTCGTCCGCCCGGATTTGCTCGATGGAGCGCTCGCGGTGCTTCAGCCACCATCCGTACTGCACCGGCCAATCGTCCATGGCGTCGAAGGCCTTGCGGCCGAGCGCGATCTCGGCCATCTGCGGCCAGCACGGGTTGACGAGCGCCTCGCGGGCAATGGCGATCAGGTCGGCCTGGCCGCGCTGCAGAATGTCCTCCGCGAAGACCGGATCGACAATGAGGCCGACCGCCATCGACTTGATACCCGCCTCCCTGCGCACGCGCTCGGCATAAGGCACCTGAAAGCCCCAGCTGCGCTTCACGCGCGCCGCGGTCGCCGAGCCGAACAGGCCGCCCGACGAGCAGTCGATCACATCAATGCCGCGGCTCTTGAGCTCCTTGGCGTAGGCCACCGTGTCGTCCAGGCTCCAACCGCCCTCCAGGCCGTCGACGGCGGAGACGCGCAGGAACAGCGGCTTGTCCTTCGGCCAGGCCGCGCGCACCGCCTCCGCTACCTCGAGCGGAAAGCGCGTGCGCCCCTTGAAGTCGCCGCCGTAGGCGTCCGTTCGCTTGTTGGAGAGCGGCGAGAGGAACTGGTGCATGAGATAGCCGTGCGCGTTGTGGATCTCCAGGATTTCGAAGCCGGCCTCCAGGGCGCGCGCGGCTGCGTCCGACCACCGGCCCTTCAGAGTCGCGAGATCGGACACGGTCAGCTGCCTGGGTGCGATGAAGCCTTCCGCCATCGGCTCGCTGGTCGGAGCCACGATGTCCCACGTCTTCTCGCCGCGCGCCAGATCTTCCGCGGTGAGCGGCCCATTGCCGTACCAGGGCCGCTGCATGGAGCCCTTGCGGCCGGCGTGCGCAATCTGGATGCCGGGCACCACCTTTTGCGACTTCATGAACGCGGCGATGCGCCTCAAAGGGGGAACGTGCGCAGCCGACCACAGTCCCATGTCGCCGTTGGTGATGCGGCCCTGCTCGGTCACCGCCGTAGCTTCAACGAAGACGCAGGCGGCACCTCCCAGCGCGAGCCGGCCCAGGTGCGCGAAGTGGAAATCCTGGGCGATCCCGTCCACCGCCGAATAGGTGGCCATGGGGGCGATGACGACGCGGTTCTTCAAGGTCACGTCGCGAACGGCGACGGGAGTGAACAGCAGCGGCTTGCTCATGTTGGATGCGCCCCCGGGCCTCCGGACTTGTCGGCCCGGGCCGAAAGGCAGCAGGATGAGGGCGAACCTGTCAAGTACCCGCGGGGAACCAGAGATGAGCAACCTGAAGACCGACGCCGCGCGGCTGTGGGACAGCCTGATGCAGACCGCCGCCATCGGCGGCACGGCCAAGGGCGGCATCTGCCGGCTGACGCTGACGGACCTCGACCGCGAGGTGCGGGAGTGGTTCAGCAAGGCTGCCGAGGCCGCGGGCGCCGTGGTCACGACCGACGACATGGGCGCCATGTTCGCTCGGCGCGCCGGCCAGCGCAGCGATGTGCCGCCGATTGCCATCGGCAGCCACCTCGACACCCAGCCGACGGGCGGCAAGTTCGACGGCGTGCTGGGCGTGCTCGGCGCGCTGGAGGTTCTGCGAACCCTGCACGAGGCGGGCTACGAGACGTTCGCCCCCATCGAGGTGGTGAACTGGACTAACGAGGAGGGCGCGCGCTTCAGCCCGCCGATGACCGCATCCGGCGTATTCGCCGGCGTCTTCGAGCGCGACTGGGCGTGCGGCCGGACCGATGCCGACGGCGTCTTGTTCGGTGCCGCGCTCGAGACGATCGGGGCGCGCGGCAGCGAGTGCTGCGGCGAGCACCCGCTGTCGGCGTTCTTCGAGCTGCACATCGAGCAGGGGCCGATCCTGGAGGCGGAAGGACTCGACATCGGCGCGGTGACGGGCGTGCAGGGCATGCGCTGGTTCGAGGTGACGATCACCGGCCAGGACGCCCACACCGGCGCCACGCCGATGCATCTGCGCAAGAATGCGCTGCTGGGGGCCGCCCGGCTGGTCGAGCGTGTGGAGGCCATCGCTCGCGCTCATCCCCCGCTGGCAGTGGCAACGGTCGGCGCGATGCGCGTGAAGCCCAACTCGCCCAATGTGGTGCCGGGCGAGGTGTTCCTCACGGTCGATCTGCGCCATCCCGAGGCCGCAGTGCTGGCGGCGATGGAGAGCGAGCTCAACGCCGCGGTCGGTGAGACCTGCGGCCCACTCGGCCTCTCGGTCGCCTCAACCAAGATCTGGGACCAGCCGCCGGTAGCCTTCGATCCGCAATGCGTCGCCGCAGTGCGCCGCGCGGCGGGGATTGCAGGCTTCAAGGTGCGCGACATGGTGTCGGGCGCCGGCCACGACGCGGCCTACATCGCCCGGGTGGCGCCGACGGCGATGATCTTCGTGCCCTGCCGCGGCGGCATCAGCCACAACGAGGCCGAGTTCACCTCCAAGGAGCAATGCGCGGCCGGCGCCCAGGTGCTGCTGCAGGCCGTGCTCGACTACGACCGCCGGCTGGCGGAGCAGCACGCGGCAGGGGCGTGAAGGGGTCTGACCCCTTCACGGCACCTTGATGCCGGCTTTCTCGATGATGGGGACGAGCCCCTCGCGCTGCTTGCGTGCGAAGTCTGCGAAGGCCTGGCCGGAGAGACCGGAGAACTCGACCGCGAAGGTATCGAGGCGCTTGCGCACCTCAGGGTCCTGGCCGACGGCGTCCAGCTCCGCCGCAATCTTGTCGAGGATGGCTTTCGGCACACCGGCGGGCGCAATCCATCCGAACCAGGCGAGCACCTCGAAGCCCTTCAATGTCTCCCCGAAAGTCGGAACCTCCGGCGCAAAGGAGTAGCGCTTGGTCGAGGTGATGGCGAGCGCACGCACGTTGTTGGATTTGACCTGCTCCCAGGCGGACGAGAAGTTGTCGCAAGCGACCTTGATGTGGCCGCCGATGAGATCCTGCATCTGCTGGTTGGAGGCCTTGTAGGCCACGGCGCTCATCTTGATGCCGGCGGCCTGCACCAGCATCTCGCCACAGAGGTGCTGGGTGGAACCGATGCCCGATGTGGCGTAGGCCTGATCCGGATTGGCTTTCACCCAGGCGATGAACTCGGGGAGGGTCTTTGCCGGCACCGACGGGTGCACCACGAGCAGGTTCGGCTGAGTGGCGATCAGGTGCAGGTAGGCGATATCCTTGTCGGCGTTGTAGCTGAGCTTCTCCTTCATGGTCAGAGGATTGATGGCTAGGCCTGCGGTCGTACCGACCGCGATCGTGTAGCCATCGGGCGCGGCCTTGACCATGCCGGCGATGCCGATGGTGCCGCCCGCGCCCGCCCGATTCTCGATCACGAACTGCTGGCCGAGGCGCGCGGACAGCCGCTCCGAATAGATGCGGGCCAGAACGTCCGTGTTGCCGCCGGCGGCAAACGGGACGATCACGGTCACCGGTTTGGACGGCCACTTGTCCTGCGCCGTGACCGGGGAGTTGGCAGCCCCCGTGGCTATGACAACAGCGGCGACGGCAGCGACGCCAAAGGCGTTCATGGCAATCCTCCTCCCGATATCGGCCGATTCTAGCGGTCGGCGATCGACAGTAGCATGACGCCCTGAACGTGCGAATCGCCTCCGCGCGAGCGCCATGCGAGCCCGCGGGCGTGCTGACGACCCCGGCATCAACCCCGCTCCGGATAATCGTGCAGCGCGCCGCCGGGATCGGCGATGCGGCGGCCGCCGTCCCCCACATAGGCCGGGCCCACCGGCACCTTGCCGTGGCCGCCGGGGATGTCGAGCACGTAGGTCGGCTGCGCCAGGCCGGAGAGCCGGCCCCGCAGCCGCCGCACGATCGCCTGGCCCTCGGCGATCGTCAGGCGGAAATGGCTGGTGCCGGGCGCCAGGTCGGGATGGTGCAGGTAGTAGGGCTTGACCCGGCATTCGACCAAGGCCCGCATCAGCGCGGCCAGCGTGTCGGCGTCATCGTTAACGCCGCGCAGCAGCACGGTCTGGCTGAGCAGCGGCATCCCGGCATCGCACAGGCGGCCCAGGCAAGCCCGTACAGCGCCGGTGATCTCGCGCGGGTGGTTGGCGTGGACAACAACGTAAACGGCTTTGGCGGGACTCCGCAGCGCCGCCGCGAGGCTGTCCGTGACCCGGCCTGGATCGGCGATCGGCACGCGCGTGTGCCAGCGCAGGACCTTGACGTTAGCGATGGCGGAAAGGCGGTTTGTGACCTCGGCGATGCGGCGCGGTGAGAGCATGAACGGGTCGCCGCCCGTCAAGATCACCTCCCAAATGCGGGGGTCGGCGGCGATGTAGGCCAATGCCGCGTCGAGGGTCCCGCCCGACAGGGCCTGCGGCCCGCCGGGCCCCACCACCTCGCGGCGGAAGCAGAAGCGGCAGTAGACCGGGCACACGTGCGTGAGCTTGAGCAGCACGCGGTCGGGGTAGCGGTGCACGATGCCCGGCACCGGGGAGAGGCGCTCCTCGTCCAGCGGGTCGGCGCGCTCTTCAGGAAGGTGCTGCAACTCGCGCCCGTCCGGAACGAACTGGCGCGCGATCGGGTCATTCGGATCGGCCCCATCGATCAGGCGCACAAGTTCGGGTGTGATCGCCACGGCGTAGCGGGCTGCGACGCGCTCTACGGCGTCCGCGTCGTGCGACCGCAACAGGTCAGCATCCGCCAACTCGGCTACGGATCGAAGTGTCTTGTTGGTTTGGATCACGTTCGCTCGATGCAAATTGTCATGCCGGCCGAGGGCGTCAGCCCGAGCGCCGGTACCCAGGGCCAAGAACACCGCGCCAACTCCTGGGTCCCGGATATTTCGCTGACCGCGAAATTCCGGGATGACAGTTCGGCCTACATGCCCGGTTCCGCGACCGGCGTCCAGATCACCTGCTCGATGCTGGAGGCGCCCGTCGCCAGCATGACAAGCCGGTCGAAGCCGAGGGCGGCGCCGGCGGCTGGCGGCATGTGCGCGAGCGCGGCCAGGAAGTCCTCGTCGATGGGGTAGCGCTCGCCGTAGCGGCGCTGCTTCTCGGCCATCTCCGCCTCGAGGCGCCGCCGCTGCTCCATTGGGTCGGTCAGCTCGCCGAAGGCATTGGCCAGCTCCACCCCGCACGCATAGAGCTCGAAGCGCTCGGCCACGCGCGGATCGGTGGGGCTGGGCCGTGCCAGCGCGGCGAGGTGCGCGGGGTACTCGGTGAGGAGCGTGGCGCGGCCGTTGCCGAGGTTGGGCTCGATCTTCGCGACCAGGATGCGGCTGAAAACATCCGCCCAGGTATCGTCGGGCGCAGTCGTGATACCCGCGGCGTTGGCGGCTCGGGCCAGCGCGTCACAATGCGCCACGGGCCCGTCGAGCGCGGCGAGCAGGTCGATGCCGGCAAACCGCTCGAAGGCCTGCGCCACCGTCAGGCGCTCGGGCGGAGCGAACGGGTCAGCCCTTCGGCCGCGATGGATAAGCTCAGTGCCGCCTGCAGCCCTGGCAGCCAGCCCCAAGAGCGCCGCGCAGTCGTCCATCAGCCGCTCGTACGGCTCGTGCGTCCGGTACCATTCGAGCATGGTGAACGCCGGGTGGTGCAGGGGTCCGCGCTCGCGGTTGCGGAAGACCGGAGCGAAGGTGAAGAGCTTCTCCTCGCCGGCTGCCAGCAGCTTCTTGCAGGCGAATTCGGGCGAGGTGTGCAGATACAGCGGCTGCCGCGCGCCGTCGGGCCCTACCAGCTCGGTTGCGAAGGCATGCAGGTGCGTCTCGTTGCCGGGCGACGCCTGCAGGATCGCGGTGTCGATCTCGATGAAGCCCTGAGCTTCGAACCAGCTGCGGATGGCCGTCTGAACGCGGCTTCGCGCCAGCAGGAAGGGTCGCCGGTCCTGATGCTTGTCGGGGCGCCACCACGGGCTTGGCTTTGCGGGCTTGGGCAAGAGTTCGCTTGCGCCTTGGCGATGCGGGAAAACGCCTGTAGAAAGCGCCAACCTCGATTTGGCCGGCCGCCGCCTCGGCGCGTGGCTCGTTCAGCCTTGGACGCGGAGAAAGCGGCGGTGGTTAAGGTTATTGCAAGCGCGGTGCGCAAAGGCAACGTGCTCGACGTCGGCGGCAAGCTCGTCGTCGTCATGAAGGCCGAGAACATCCACCCGGGCAAGGGCACGCCGGTGACGCATCTCGACATGCGCCGCATCTCCGACGGGGTGAAAATAACCGAGCGCTACCGCACCACCGACCAGGTCGAGCGCGCCTTTCTGGAGGAGAAGACCTATAATTACCTCTACGAGGACGACATGGGCTTCAACCTGATGGAGCCAGAGACGTTCGATCAGATCACGCTGCCCAAGGACATCATCGGCGACCAGTCGGTCTACCTGCAGGAGAACATGGCGATCAGCGTCAGCCTGCACGAGGGTGTGCCGATCGCGGCCGAGTTGCCGGCGCGCGTGACCTTGGAGATCGTCGAAGCCGATCCTGTGGTCAAAGGCCAGACCGCCTCCTCCTCCTACAAGCCGGCGCTGCTCTCCAACGGCCAGCGCGTGATGGTGCCGCCGCACATCACGGCCGGCACCCGCGTGGTGGTCATGACCGCGGACGGCTCGTACGTGGAGCGGGCGAAGGACTAGGCAGATCTACTGAACCCGGCCAACGCGGGCTCTAGTGTTCTGACCCATTCAATTGATACCCACCCGGTCGTAGCTCCGTGGCCATTCGCTGCCGGTGCGAACACGGCGGGGGAAGATCCCGGACAACCTCGCCCCCGACCTGGCGGCCGGGGCCTCGGTTTCCGGGGAACGCACTGAGGGGCGGGCAACCTTTCCTCTTGCGTCCCCGGCCGGAGCGCCCGGACTTGATCCACGATCGAGCCCAGGGCGCGCAGAGCCGGGGTCTTCACCGCAACTCTTGGAGCGTCGAGCCCCTGGACGAGTCCTCGGACCTGCTGGCGCAGGCAGCGCAAGGATGGCAAGGGAGGCGCTGGGCACCTTATGAACGGGTCGCAACACTAGGTCCGGTTGCGGTCCTTTGCAGTGAGGCCCGACCAGTCAGCTGCCGCAACGCCCGCCCGCCGCATCACGAGGAGTTGAGAGCCCCGTGATGCCTCCACTGCGCGGCAGCTCTCGTACCTCACCTGCTCGCCGTTGCGTTTCCTCGTCGCCCCGGCTCAGGCCGTGGGACGCACTGGGTGCGAGCACTCTGAAGCCTGGATTCAAGCGAAGGGAGTCACCCCATGCGCCTTGCTGGCATCCTGCTTGCCCTCGTCCTCACCACCACGGTTGCCCACGCTACGTTCTATCAAAGAACGCTCTATGAGCGCCTCGGCGGGCGCCCGGCGATCGTCGCCGTCGTCAACGACTTTGTCGGCAACGTTGCGCGCGACAAGCGCATTAACGGTTTCTTTGCCAACACCGACATTCCGCGGCTCAAGCGCCTGCTTGTGCAACAGATTTGCGCTGGCTCCGGCGGCCCGTGCAAATACCAAGGCCGCAGCATGCGGGAAGCGCACCGGGGCCTGAGCATCCGAAACCGGGATTTCGACGCACTGGTGGAAGACCTGGTTCTGTCGCTCAACAAGCTCGGGGTCAGGCCGCGCGAGCAGCGTGAGCTTCTTGCGCTCCTCGGACCGATGCGCGGGGATATCGTCCAGAGCCGGAGGACGTCGAGCCGCTAGAGGATCCCACTGTCGCTGCGGGTCGCCGTTCAAGAGTCCGGCGAACCCGCAGCTGCGATGCACCAATAATTAGTCGAGTACATGCGACAATGCGCGGGGGCTTTCCGTTCCGCGGTAGTCGATTAGAATGGCTCCAGGGAACTGGCCGGTCGCGCGCCCTAGGTGGCGAGGGTGATTCATGGACTATGCGAAGGCATTTGCCGGGGCGCTGCGGGCTTTGAAGGACGAAGGCCGCTACCGGGTTTTCGCCGACATCAGGCGCGATCGCGGCCGTTTTCCGGCGGCGCGCCACTTCCGGGGCGGCGCCTCGCGCCCGATCACCGTGTGGTGCTCCAACGACTACCTCGGCATGGGGCAGCACCCGGCGGTGCTCACGGCCATGCATGAGGCGCTCGATGTGGCCGGCGCCGGCTCCGGCGGCACCCGCAATATCTCGGGTACCACGCACTACCATGTGGAGCTGGAAGCCGAGCTCGCCGATCTGCATGCCAAGGAGGCCGCCCTCCTCTTCACCTCTGCCTATGTGGCCAACGACACCACCTTGGCGACCTTGCGCAAGCTGCTGCCGGGGCTCGTCGTCTTCTCCGACGCCAAGAACCACGCCTCCATGATCGCCGGCATCCGCAACGGCGGGGGCGAGAAGCATATCTGGCGCAACAACGACCTCGCCGATCTCGAGGCCAGACTGAAACTCGTGGATCGCGAACGGCCCAAGGTGATCGCGTTCGAATCGGTCTATTCCATGGACGGGCTGATGGCGCCGATCGGGGCGATCTGCGACCTGGCCGCGAAGTACGGTGCGCTGACCTACCTCGACGAGGTGCACGCGGTTGGCCTCTACGGCCCGCGCGGCGGCGGCCTCGCCGAGCGCGACGGCGTCATGCATCGCGTCGATATCGTCAACGGTACGCTGGCCAAGGGCTTCGGCATCATGGGCGGCTACATTGCCGGCACGCGCGATCTGTGCGACGCGATCCGCTCCTACGCGCCGGGCTTCATCTTCACCACTTCCTTGGCCCCGGCGATCGCGGCGGGTGCCGCCGTCAGCATCAGGCACCTGAAGGCCAGCGGCGCCGAGCGCGAGCGCCACCAGGAACGGGTCGGCGCCCTGAAGCGGCGGCTGAAGGCGGCCGGGCTGCCGGTGATGGAAAACCCGAGCCACATCGTGCCGATCCTGGTGGGCGACCCGGTCCTCACCAAGCGCATCACCGACGCCCTGCTGGAGCGCTTTGCCATCTACGTGCAGCCGATCAACTACCCGACCGTGCCGCGCAGCACCGAGCGGCTGCGCATCACGCCCCAGCCCCAGCACACTGATGCCGACATGGACCGGCTGGTGGCGGCGCTGTCGGCGCTGTGGCGCGAGCTCGCCCTGCCCTTCGAGGTCCACGCCGAGGCGGCGGAGTAGGCGTCGGGTAGGTGTCAGACCCTCTGGGTCTGACACCGTGGTTCCCCACTCTTGTCGTTCTCTCGCCTTTTCCTTGCGCGGCGTGAATGGTGTCAGACCCGGAGGGTCTGACACCAACGCTGCGCTTTTTTGCTGGCCTTCCGCGCGTGCCTGCGCCAGTCTTTGGGCGCACAAATAGTCAATGGCCCGTAAACGGGCTGCGTGGGAGGAAATCACACCATGACAACGCGTCCGCAACGCATGTTCGGCATAGCCGGCACCGCGCTTGGCCTGGCCTGGGCGACCGGCGCCCTGGCGCAGTCTGCTCCCGTCGAATTGCGCTACGCCACCAGCGCCCCGCCCAAGACGGTTTGGGAGATGCAGGTGCAGCGCTTTCAGAAGCAGGTCGAGGAGGGCAGTAAAGGTACGCTCAAGATCAACGCGTTCCTCAACTCCCAGCTCGGCAGCGAGCAGGACACGGTGGCCCAAGTCGCGCGCGGCCGCATCGATATGGGCGGCTACTCGATCACGGCCGGCTCGCTGCTGGTGCCGGAAATCTCGCTGCTCAACATCCCGTTCCTGTTCAAGAACCAGAAAGAGCAAGACTGCGTCTACGACAAGCATCTGACCAAGCTGACCCAGGATCTATTTCTCAAGAAGGGCGTGGTCATGATCAGCTGGACCGAGGTCGGGGTGGCCGACATCATCGGCAAGAAGGCGTTCGTCTCGCCCGACGACCTCAAGGGGCTCAAAGCGCGCTCGGCGCCCAACAAGGTCGCCGGCTACATGTGGAGCCAGTTCGGCGCCAACCCCAATCCGCTGCCCGTGACCGAGTGGAACTCGGCCTTCCAGACCGGGCTGATCGACGTGGCGGACTCCGCGCCCACCTTCTACTTCTTCTCGGGCCTGTCGAAGCTGGCGCCGGTGGTGACCATGACACAGCACCAGGACCAGGGCGGCGTCGTGATCATCAACAAGGAGGCCTACGACAAGCTCTCCGACGCGCACAAGAAGGCGCTCACCGCCACCGAGGCCATGACGCCTGCGTCGCAGCTGCGCGCCGAGGTGCGCGGCTTCGAGGGCAAGATTCGCGAGATGCACAAGGCCGCCGGCGGCACCATCGTAGAGCTCACGCCTGAGCAGCGGGCCGCGTGGCGCAAGGGCATCGAGGCGGCCTGGCCGAAGATGGTCGCGGCCGTGGGCGGCGAGTCGAACGCCTACTGGAAGGCGATCCAAGAAGGCATCAGGAGCTGCTCGCCGTAGTCTCCCTGTAATTGGGCACCCGTTTCGCCGACCCGCAGCGGATGAAAGCGGTCTCGTAGCGTGCATCGCCGTCCACAGCCGCGACCGGATTCCCCTCCCCCTTGTTGGGAGGGGTTAAGGGTGGGGGTACCCCAAGGGAGGACCTTGTGATGTCCCCCCCACCCTGTCCCTCCCCCACGTCGTGCCGAAGGCGCGCCTCCGGCGCGACGGGGGAGGGGACGCTGCGGCCAGCGCCGCGTTCCAATTCCGATCACCAGTTTTTTAGGACCGTTACAAGGTTCCGCTCGCGGCTGCCGTCGCAAGCGGCTCGCGCATCCCGGGGCGATAGCCGATGAACTGGATGTCGTTGCGGCAGAGGCTGCTGCACTGGTCCGAGGCGGCTGCAGGTGCTCTTCGGCAGAGTTGGAGCCGCTTGCAGCCGAAGCTGCGGCAGGGCCAGCAATGGCTGCAGGGGCTCTGGGAGCCGCTGCGCCAAAGATTGGCGCAAAGGTTGCCGCCTTGGTGGCCTGGGGCGGAGCCGCCCTTGGCCGCCCGCCGGATCGTCGATGGCTGGCACAAGGGCGAATGCTGGGTCGCCGTCGTGTGCTTCGGCTTCATCGCCGGCATCCTGATCCTCGACGTGCTCGGCCGCGAGTTCCTCGGGCCGTTCCTGCGCTTCGTCGGCCTCGAGCCGGGAGCCACAGGCATCTTCGCCTCGCAGAAGCTGTCGATTTTCGCCCTGGTGATCGGCAGCTTTGCCGGCATCGGCATCGCCACGGCAACCGGCGCCCACATCGTGCCCGGCTTCGCCTCGGGATGGGTGCCGCCGGAGTGGAGACCGGCTTACGACCGTGCCTCCGACCTGTTGACTGGGCTGTTTCTCATCGGCGTCACCTGGTTCGGGCTCAAGTTCGTCGGCTCCTCGTTCAAGACCGATCTCAGAGCGCCGGTTCTCGACTGGCCGGTGTGGCCGATCCAGCTCGCCATTCCGCTGGGCTTCCTGTCGGCGGCGGGGCGCTATTTCGTCTACGCCCTCTGGCCGGCCCTCAAGCCGGTGCCGCCGGAGTTCCAGGAATGAAGGCGCTGGGCCTGACTGCCTCGATCTTCGGCTTGCTGGCGCTGCGCCAGCCCCTGCTCGTCATCCTGCTTGCCGCCGCCGGCTGCGTGCACCTGCTCTGGGGCCGCGGCAACCTCGAGGACATCATCGAGGATATGTGGGTCGGGCTCGACAAGGAGGTGATCCTGTCGATCCCGCTGTTCATCCTGTGCGGCAGCGTCATGACGCGCGGCTCCATCGCGCGGCGGCTGATCCGCATCCTGGCCGCCGTGACCAAGCCGCTGCCCGGTGGGCTGGCGGTCGCCACCATCCTCTCTTGTGCGGTGTTCGCCGCCATCTCGGGCTCCTCGATCGTGACCATGCTGGCGATCGGCACGATCATGTATCCGGCCATGCGCGAGGCCGGCTACGACAACAAGTTCTCGCTGGGCGCCATCATGTCGGGCGGCACGCTCGGCATCATCATCCCGCCGTCGATTCCGATGATCATCTACGGGCTGGTGACCGAGACCTCGGTAACCGACCTGTTCGCCTCGGGCTTCGGGCCGGGCCTCCTCCTCACCCTCGCCCTCTCCGCTTATTCCGTCTGGTTCAATTGGGGCATGCGGACCGCTGCCTTCGACCTCGGCGAGTTCTGGCTCGCGTTCAAGGACGGCATCTGGGCGGCGCTGATGCCGGTGATCCTGCTGGGCGGCATCTACTCGGGCTATTTCACGGCTACCGAAGCGGCAGCGGTGGCGCTCGTCTACGCGCTGGCGGTCGAGATCTTCGTCTACAGGGAATTGAAGCCGATCGACTTCTACAACGTTGTGCTCGAAACCTCCAAGCTCGGCGGCTCGCTGTTCCCGCTGATCGCCGTGGCCCTGAGCCTCAACATCGTCCTCATCGAGCACCGCGTGCCGCAATCGCTCGTCGAACTCATGCAGGGCTACATCTCGAGCCCGCTGATGTTCATGGTCCTGGTCAACATCCTGCTGTTGATCGTCGGCTGCCTGATGACCACCGGCGAGGCGATCCTGGTGCTCGCGCCGCTGCTGGCGCCGCTGGCCGAGTCCTACGGCTACAACAAGGTGCTGTTCGGCCTGATCATGATCCTCAACCTGGAGATCGGCTACCTGACGCCGCCGGTCGGCCTCAACCTGATCGTCGCCATGGGCGCCTTCAAGCAAAGCTTCGGCCTGCTCTGCCAGGCGGCCGTGCCATTCATTCTCGTCATGTTCGTCTGCCTGGTGATCGTGATCTGGCAGCCCTGGATCGCGATGTACCTGGTGACCGGGAAATTCTAGGGAGAGGGTCATATGCATGAGCGCTGGCTCGTCCTGGCGGTGCTCACGCTTGCGCGGGCGGCCATGGGGTTTCAGTTCCAGTCCGTTGCCGTCGTTTCTCCATCTCTCGTCGACCAATTCCAGTTGAGCTATGCGGCGCTCGGCACGCTGATCGGCCTCTATCTGCTCCCGGGCATCGCCGTGGCTCTGCCGGGCGGCCTGCTGGCGCAGCGCTTCGGCGACAAGCGCGTCGTCTGCTCGGGTCTGGCGGCCATGGCCATCGGCGGCGTGCTGATGGGTGCCGCCGACAATTCCACGACCCTGATGCTCGGCCGTGTCCTCTCGGGCGCGGGGGCCGTAGTTTTGAATGTCCTCGTGACCAAGATGGTGACCGACTGGTTTCAGGGCCGCGAGCTCGTCACAGCGTTGGGGATCCTGATCACGAGCTGGCCGCTCGGCATCGCCATTGCGCTCATCGTGCTGCCGGGGCTGGCGAGCGCCTTTTCGTGGCCGGCCGCCATGTATCTGCCGGCGGCGATCAGCGCGGCAGCCTTGGTCCTGGTTGCCCTCCGCTATCGGCTCCCGTCGGAGGGCCAGCTGGCTGAGCCGGGGCGCTTCCCCTTCGACCTGACCCGCGCAGAGCTTGGGCTCGCCGCCGTCGCTGGGCTCTTGTGGACCTTTTACAACGTCGGCTTCATCGTCCTGCTGGCATTCGGGCCGGAGTTTGTGGTCGCGTCCGGGCGCAGCGCCCCGGCAGCGAGCGCGATTGTCAGCACCGTGAGCTGGGTCATCATTCCGGCGCTACCCATCGGTGCCTGGCTGGCTGAGCGCATTGGCCGGCCGGATGCCACCATGGCCGGGTGCTTCTTGCTCGCGACGATCGCCATCTGGTCCATCGCGGGTCTGGGTCCGTCGGTGGCATTCTTTGCGCTGATTGGCCTGGTATTGGGGCCGCCGGGGGGCCTGATCATGGCGTTGCCCGGCGAAGCGGTCAGGCCCGAGCGGCGGGCCATCGCCATGGGCGTCTTCTACACCTGCTATTATGCCGGCATGGGCGTACTTCCGACGTTCGCCGGCTATGCGCGAGACGTCACGGGCAACGCGGCCGCACCGCTTTGGTTCGCCGGGGCGACGCTGATTGTGGCCGGGCTGCTGTTGCTCCAATTCCGTCTGCTGCAATCGCGGTCAGGGCGGCGTCTGGCACCCTGAGCCTGTTGCAGACCAGTGGCGCGCTACAAAGCCTGCGCCGCCCTTCGGCCCGAGGGCGGAGACCGGCGGCCGGCGGCGCAACTGTGGTGACGATAGCAAGATGGTACCAAACCAGGGTGACGCTGTCATTTGCCGCCGGAACCGATGTTTAACGGTGGGAGTTTCCGTACCTTTGATGTGAGGTGGACTGGATTCCCGCCTGCGCGCAGGGCTGTCCGGGGAAAGTTAGGCATAGGAGAGCTCCAGTTGGTTGGGCGAGCATGTTGTCATCGGCTTGCTGGGATTGACGGCGGGTGGCCGGTCGATGTGGGCCATCGGT
>Ga0247727_10006831_pt1 | contig 22164 bp, 22 predicted proteins | sample WisWelCaveWW1625_FD_202498 | JGI IMG/M metagenome (GOLD analysis project Ga0247727, IMG submission 202498) | Biofilm microbial communities from Wishing Well Cave, Virginia, United States - WW16-25 | ecosystem: Environmental > Aquatic > Deep subsurface > Groundwater > Cave microbial mat | place...
TGCACATCACAATGATGCCACGCTCTTCCCTCTCGAAGAAGGGATCCAGGGCACCACCACCGACATACCCATTCACCGTGATCGCGTCGACATCGATCCAGTCGAAGAACTCTTTAGCGTACGGAATGTTGGTGTTGCCGATGTCACCTCGCTTGCAGTCGCAAATCACCGGTATATCACGGTAGCTCTGGTGGATGTAGGCGACTATCTCCGCCAGAATTTCCTGACCAGTCAGACCCTCAGGCTCCATTCTCCTACGCCATTCGTAGAAGGCGGCGTTCGGCTTGAAGCAACCCGTGTTTGGAGCCGCCGCGTCGATCGTGTCGACAAGGTAGGATTTCAGGCTGACTCCTGGAGGAATCAGACTGTCATCCGGGTCGAGACCGCTACAGAGGTAAAGGCCCGCATCGTTCCTGGCCCTCACCCAACTTCCGAATGGTTCTCTGGGCATTGGGTCCATCCTCTACTAGCTGCTGTACACAGCGATTCAATTGACTTGTGGTCTACAGTTCACTACGCTGCCTCCTGAAATTCAGCACTCGCACGTAGTGCAGCTGCCTTCATCTCTGCAATTCCACCTGCCTTTACGATAGTGTCCCCAACAACGTAGTGCGATCTACGCCCAGCCACTTTAGTCGCCTTCGCTGGATCTCCCCCTTGCTTGAAATAACCGCAGGAGTAGACGGTGAAGTCTTCCCCCTCGGTAAACTGGGTGATCAGCTCCCGGTAGTAAAGGATCTTTTCGGGCTTGTTTCCAGGCAGGAAGAAGTGACGGACACCCATCCCAGCCGCAATCCTAAACATCCGTTCCGGAGCTTCATCAGCGATGAACCCACCCTCACTGACGAAGAAACCCTCTTGCGTCATTTCTGCACCAACGATGACTGGAACCATAGCATCTTGCAATGCCTTGATCCAGGCAACCTCAGTCTCAGCTCCGCCAAGGGGAAAGATAATGGCTGCGTCGATCCCGGCTTCGACCATTTTGTAGGCGAAATTTTCGCCGTTTCGGGGAATGTCGCACCCAGCTTTCTGGTGATCATAGATCGCCTTCCAGTCAGGTTTGTACTCCCGAATGATCTGTCTGGTCTCCTTCAGGTTGTCCAGCCCCAAAGTGAAGCCAGGCTTAACTGCCTTTACGAACGGAACTTCCTGAACAGCGGTAAGGACGTCAGGAAGGTCCCGAACCGATCTCAGGTCTAAAGCGGGTATCAAGCTGCGGTCTGCCGCAATGATCTCAGTCACTTACTCCTCCAATCGAAACGGCTATCAACCGAGTATTCACTTGTTAAGATCTAAGGGATTATACAAATCCACTATGAGATTAGGAAGATACTACTTACGATTGACTGAGTTTGACCAATTTGTTAAACTGTCTCAGCTTCTGTGGACCCGTGGTGTAGCGGTTAACATGCCTCTCTGTCGAAGAGGAGATCGCCGGTTCGAATCCGGTCGGGTCCGCCATAAACTTTTAAAAATCCCCCCATTGACAAGACTTATAATTTTTTGTTTAACTAGAGCAAAGAGCAAAAACTCTGCCCCGCTACTCTTAACTTCTTTTTGCCCGCCTTTTATAACTTGTTAATTCATTTCGGAGGCTTATGAACTGGCAAAAGTTCTGGAAAGAAAGACAATCCACTATCGCTTCTGGAGTAGCCGCTCTTATCATCATTGCCATCGGCTTTTTGCTCTTCAATAGCGCCAATCAAAGAAGTGAACAGAGCCAAGATCTGACCGAAGAACAAAAGCAAGAGGAACAAAGGCAGGCTGAGGAAGAAAGGAAAGCAGAAGAGGAAAAGAAGAATTCTGAGACTTCCTTACCCACTAAATACACCGTCGTGAAAGGTGATTATCTTTCTCAAATAGCCGCTAAATATTACGGCGACGGCAACAAATGGACCGCTATTGCTTCAGAAAATAAACTAGCCAATCCTGAGGTGATTCACGCCGGAAACGTACTCTCCATTCCTAAACTTGAAATGGCCTCAGCTGACGAAGACCAAGCGGCCACAACCCAGGTAAGAAGTTACACTGTAGTGCGAGGAGACAATCTCTGGACTCTCTCCGAAAGATACTACGGAAGTGGCTACGAATGGTATCGAATTCGTGATGCTAACAAAGACAAGGTCGGACTTTTACCCAACGGTCGTCCTTTGATCCTGCCTGGACAAGTCCTAAAAATTCCACCCAAAAATTAACTTGAGTTAACCTCAGCTTAGAGGTAAAATAACTCCACTCACAGCTAATGCACCTGTGGTGTAGCGGTAACATGCATCCTTCCCAAGGATGAGACCGAGGGTTCGAATCCCTTCAGGTGCTCCATTTCTCTAAAATCAAACTCAATACGCTATAATACGAGTATTAATTTGTGATATTATCTTGCCGGAGTAACTCAGTGGCAGAGTAGCTCTTTCGTAAAGAGCAAGTCGTGGGTTCAAGTCCCACCTCCGGCTCCAGAAAATGAAAAAAAGAAGTTCTATCCCACAATATACCTACCGACAAAGCGTCAAACACGAAGAAAGAGTTGTTTACCGCCGCATCTCCCTAGTTTTGCTTGCAACCGCGATTCTCCTCGCAATTGTTTATTTTTGGGGACTTAGCTTTATCAACCTCCTTGGTGTCATCAGCCAAGGCACGGCTGACACCGACACCACTCAATCTGGATTTGAGCGTCCTTTACTAAAACCAAGTCTTGATCCGCTCCAAACACCTACCAATGTAGGCAAAGTAAACATTTCTGGAAACACTACTCCTGAAGTCGCAGTTGCATTGTTAGTCAATGGACAGCCAGTTTCGGAGACAACTTCTGATACTGGAGGCAGCTTCAGCTTCAGCGCAGTGGTAATCAAAGATGGTATCAACCAAATAACGGTAACCGCCACTGATAAAGATGGGGATAAAGAAAGCTTTAGTACCTCAATAGTGCTGGACAAGACTCCACCTAGCCTAGTAGTCACCAAACCAGCTGAAGGAGCAAGTTTTGGATCTACGACCAAGACTGTACTCGTCTCTGGTACTACTTCTGACCCAGAGGGAGTGGTGTACGTAAACTCGATTCAAGTGACTCTGGATCCAAAGACCGGAAACTTTTCTTACAACCTTCCGATAAAATCTGGACAAACCCCGATAGAAATTAAAGCCTTTGATGCAGCCGGAAACTCAGTCGCCCAAAAGAGAACTATTACTGCTGAGGCTAGCTCCACCCCTTCCCCCGAAGGAAACTAAATAACTACCAACTGCTACCAAAAACCAAAACTGGGCTGATAAATCATTCTTGAAAAAAGGAACGTCCACCAATCCATGACCGAAAATCGCTACCAAGCTGGCAACAAGGGAAACCGCAATTAATTTGTTTTTCTGAACACTCAAGAGCTTGAAACTGAGAAGAATTCCCAGCCAAAAGAAACTTACCACTCCTAGGAAACCAGTTTGAGTCCAAAAATTCAAGAGAATGTTGTGCGGATACTGATAAGTCTCAAGAGAACAGGTTCGATAAGGCTCCTGCGTTTCTCTGAAATCATTTAACCCGCTTCCAACCAAGGGTCTGTCAAAAATTAAGTTTTTTGCTCCCTCCCACAGACAAGGACGGGACAAAAAAGTACCCCTCGAAGGCCTTTCAGGTGTGAAGCTCCCGATATTTAAAAAGAAAACGAGCAACCCAAAAAGTGAGATCACGCTCACCACCAAAAAGATTTTAGGTAAAGCCTTCTGTAAGAGCTTACTGCCTCTACTCACAAAATAAACCAGATAAAAGAGGGCAGTCAATGAAAGTCCCAAAAGAGCTCCACGCGAACCTGAAACGTAAATACCCAAGCTGACTAAAGCTAAGGACAGCAGTAGAATTACCCAGAACTTACTTTGTTTAGTGAACTTCAATTCGAAAAGCAACCACCCAAAAATGAAAGCCAGTACCGGAGCAAGCAACAACCCAATCGCGTTCGAAGTTGAGTAAAGTGCGCTCACCCTCCCTCGTAAAAGCTCTTGCGGAGCAAAAGGACTAATACCCAGAAAAGCTTCGACAATTGCAAAGATGGCCAGCCAAAATGCACTTGATATCAGTGAGAAGAGAATAAAACGTAAATTATTGGTGATAATCAAGAAATCATAGACAACAAGGTAAAGCAAGAAACCCTCAACAAAATACGCCTTCAAAATACCCAAAGCACCTCGTAGGTCTGAAGAGACAAACGTACCTATTACTCCAGAAAGAAGAAAGAGGACTATTGGTAGCAAAAACGGTGTTCTAAGCCTCTGTAAGAGGCGAGAAACAGTTTCTTTCCCCTTCTTGATCTCTGTGTACTTCCAATAGATCCACGCAGCAAAGGTAGCTAAAATTAAGACCTCGAGAAAAGTAAAAGGAAGAGGTGAAAAATCTTGACAAAAAGCAAAATTTTTGCAGCGAAGGATATACAAGGGAAGTGAGAAACTTGTAACAAAAATGAGCCATCTAGTGAGTTTCATTTTTGTTGGAGAAAAAATTGAAAATCAAGATTGCCATGATCAGAACTACGATCAGCTCAGTCAACCCGGTAATTAGTGCAGCCGCATTGTAGCCAAACCGCGGCACAAAATAGTAATTGGCGCTGAAATTAAACAAGGCCGCAAAACCGTAAATAAAGGGCAGAAGCTTTTCTTTCTTGAGGACTATCAGTAAGCCAAAACCCAAGCTGCTAACGAAAAATATTGGTAAACTCAAGGCCAAAAGTCTCAGAGAAAATATTGCCTCTCTATACTCACCAAAAATAGGTATGAGCACGGGAGCAACTATCACCACCCCCAAAAGACTTAAAAATCCAAGCGCTAAAAGAACCAAAAAAACTTTCTTACTGGCATCGTACAATCCAGAAGTCTCTTTTTTGGCCTTTTCGACCAAGGCTGGAAAGGTTGAGTTGACCACAAAAGCGGGAAAAGCAATTGCAAAATCAAAGGCCCGGTAAGCCAGACCATAAATCGCCACCGCATCATTTGGGTTAAGACCCAACCCCGCTCGGTAGCTACTTAAAGCAACGACTTGTTTGTCAATGTTAGCAATAATTTGAATGAAAATGGCTGCCAAACCCAATGGCCAAGCCAAAGAAAGCAGGTGCTTTCCATAGCTTGCATCAAAATTTAGCCCGATACTAACATAATTACGCACCAAAAAAAGTCCTGCCGCAGCCTTGAGAAGGTTACTAGATAGATAAACGGCTATAACTACGAGCACCGAGGCACCGCTAATCGAAAGGGTAGCGATCACTACTAACAAAAAGAAATTACCGGCAATATCGGCTATCATGGCTCGGTCATAACGCAAAAGCAACTGAAAAACCGCGTTGGTTGAGTAGGAAATTGCTTGAGCAACTATTGCAATTATTCCAATGATTATTCCTAGCTTGGCAGTGGTTGAATGTCCCGTAAAGGACAGAATTGCTAACCCTCCAAAAATCGCCAGCACTCCAAGACCAAGCCGCAACGACAGCAGAGTTCTGAAAAATTGGCTTCTTTTTTCTGGGTTTTCCACCACTTCTCGAACAAAAATCGAGTTAAGTCCAAAGTCTGCTACCAGGGTAAACATCACGATATAAGAAGTAATGGTCACATATTCAGACCAAGTCGCTCTTCCGAACTCCCTAGTAAGGAGAATGATAACTCCGAAATTTATAATACCGGAGATCAACCTCCCTACAAACTGGACCGAGGTATTGTAAGCAATTTTAGAGGCCAAATTCATAGGGGGATTTTAACAGAGTGGAACTAAGCAAGCAAAAGCCTAATTGAACGAAAAAAGAGCGAAAAACAATGCACTTTTGCTTGATTTAGCTAACATAAATCTAGCAGACTATCTGTCTTGATTGCTAAAGTCTGTTAGTTTAAATTTCTAGCTTAATGTCAGCAAACAAGGGTTTGGTGGACGGTGGAGGACTTGAACCTCCGACCTCTACAGTGTGAATGTAGCGCTCTGGCCAACTGAGCTAACCGTCCACGAGGGCCAATATTAGCAAAACGAGCCTTGCATAGCAAACTGAAAATTCGTATACTAAAAGGCAGAATGGATGAAGCAAAAACCTCGATTTGGGGTTATTTTGTTGATGTAATTGAAACCATCGTCGTCGCGGCGGCGATTTTCGTAATTGTCTACTTATTTTTGTTGCAGCCGCATCAAGTCCGTGGAGCCTCAATGGAACCCAACTATCACGACGGTCAATACATTCTCACCGACAAGATCTCCTATCGTTTTGGCGACCCAGAGAGAGGCGACATCATCATTTTCAAATCCCCGACCAATACCGATCAGGACTTTATCAAGAGAATTATAGCTCTACCAGGAGAAGAGATCGAAATTCGGGATGGAAAAATTACAATTTACAACGAAGCGGACAAAGACGGCTTTGTACTGGCGGAAGACTATCAGACTGTTCAACCAACTACTACTGATTCTGATAGAGATGGGTATCTCAAAGAAGGCATCAAGACTAAGGTCAGGGAAGGTAGCTACGTTGTTTTTGGTGATAATCGTCCCCAAAGTTTTGACTCACGTAGCTGGGGCGAAGTTCCACGAAACAACATCATCGGCAAAGCTTGGCTTCGCTATTGGCCCCTGAGTAAACTCGGATTTGTAAAGCACGAAAACTATTCTAACTAGTGAGTTTAGAGTGGATTGCGGTAAGCTCCTCGTCATTTTTGAAGAAAAGAGTGACTCTTCCTCCACGAGATGAGCGCAAAAGTTTAGTTTTGAGGCCGGTAGAAGAAGTGATTTCCTCTTCCATCTTGGAAACTTCCGGAGTGTGTTCGTATTCTCTAGCCGTCCTTGGTTTGATGTCAGCTGAAGATTTCATCCGTCTCACCATTTCTTCAGTTGCTCTGACCCCAAGATTCTCTTTTAAAATTTCCTTGTAAGCCTGGATCATTAAGTTCGGGTCTTCCAGACCTAGAATAGCCTTAGCGTGACCATCAGTAATCGCGTTTGACAGGAGACCGTCTTTGAGAGCATCAGGTAAGTCCAATAAGCGCAGGGTGTTGGAAATGTAAGGACCGGATTTACCAACCCTCTGTCCAATTTCTGTTGAGGTAAGACCAAACTCATCTATCAATCTAGAATAAGCTTGAGCCCTTTCCATCGGATTGAGATCCACACGCTGGACGTTCTCCACGATGGCCATCTCAAGCATACCTTGGGGAGTAGTTTCTTTGACGACGACTGGTAGGTTGGTAATCCCAGCCAATTTAGCAGCCCTCCAACGTCTCTCACCAGCAATGATTTGGTATCCAGCTGGAGTCTTGGCGACTACTAAGGGTTCCAAAATACCGTGTTCACGGATTGATTCGGCAAGTTCTACTAGGCTATCGGGAGAAATTTGACCTCTGGGCTGCAGTGGGTTGGGTTGTAAAGAATCAACATCAATAGTGACAGCTTCGGCAATTATCTCGTCCATTAGGACCTCCTTTTATTACTTAAAGAACCGCTAAATTATTTAACGTCAATAAACTTTTTACCTTGCCTGACTCGAACCAAAACTGAACCTGGGTCAGTGGCGAAAATCGTGTGATCGTTACCCAATCCAACACCGTTGCCGGCGTGGAACTTGGTACCACGTTGTCGGAGAATAATTTGTCCTGCTTTAACGGTAGATCCTGCGTAAATTTTGAAGCCAAGGCGCTTGCCGGCGACATTTCCTTTTTGAGTAGCTTTTGAACCCCCAGCTTTTTTGTGTGCCATTTTTTAGACTTCCTTTTTGATAGATTCAATTTTGATAATAGTCTGATCTTGACGGTGTCCCGCAGCTCGATGTTGACCTGTCTTTGCTTTGTAAGTCATAATTTTTACTTTCTTAGCCTTACCAGTCGAAACTACCGTGCCGACTACTTTTGCCTTGACTAGCGGAGAACCAATAGAAACTTTGTCCTCATCAACCACCAAAAGGACTTTGTCCAGTTCAATTTTTTTGTTTTCTTCTCCAAGATGGGCATCTACCTTGAGGCTAGATCCAGGAGAAACTTTATGTTGTTTTCCACCGACTTCAACTATGGCGTAGTTCATACTACTACAGGTCCTCTAGCGGGCTACTATTTTAAATATTTCGGGCTTAATAATATAGGCTCGCGGGTCAAAATGTCAACTATTTCCTAATGTATCATTCATTATGCCTAGAGACTATCCGCACTGATTCACACAAACCGAGAAGAGCAAAGACGGAAACTAATGAACTACCGCCAAAGGAAACTAAAGGTAGGGTAATTCCAGTAATCGGCAAAATTCCCAAATTCATCCCCACATTAATAAAAATCTGGGCCAGAAAAACAGTGATCGTACCTACTACAATCAAGGCTCCCTCAGTGTCCCTAGTGGCTCGCAGGATGAGAAAGAGTCGATAGATCAAAAACCCAAAAAGCCCCAGAATCAACAGAACCCCGAGAAAGCCCAGCTCTTCTGCCGTTGTTGCAAAGATAAAATCTGTTTTCTGCTCAGGCAAGAAATTTAAGTGGCTCTGGGTACCCCTACCCAACCCGCGACCCAAGAGTTGGCCGCTCCCCACCGCAATGATGGCCTGAACTAAATTGTAACCACTTCCCAGAGGATCGGCACTAGGGTTCAAAAACGAGGTTAGTCTCTCCCTTTGATAATCTTTCAAGTTTTCCCAAAACAAGGGAAAGGTAGCCAGGGGAAGCAGTAAAGAAATTGCTGCATAAAGAAGTGGTAAATGAGCTACAAACACCAAAGCCGCCCAAATGGAGATAATAATTATAGAACTACCCAGATCTGGTTGGCTAAAGATTAAAATCAGGGGTGGGGCGAGAATAAAGAGCGAAACTAGGTAATGCCGCAGCTTCAGCGGAGGGTAACGAACCAGAAGAAAGCTCAAGGAAAGAATCATGACCGGTTTGGCGAGTTCTGAAGCCTGTAAAGTCACGAAACCAAAGTCAATCCAACGAACCGACCCACGAACATTCTCACCCACGATGAAGGTAATGATTAATAGAGTCAGAAGCCCAACATAAAAGAAGGGGGACAGCCGAACTAAAACACGGTAGTCAGAAAAGGCAAGCATAAAGAAGGCTGCTAAACTGACTGCTCCATAAATTCCTTGTCTAACAAAGAAGCTCCAGTCCGTTCCTGCTTGGGTGACTGAGGTACTAAAAAGAATGAGGAGACTCAAAGAAAGAAGAAGCACGCTGGGTGCCAAAATCAACCAGTCAAATTCCCTCAGTAGTTTTCGCATTGAGTTATTTTAACAAGTGAAGGGGTAGATCGGGAAGCCCATTACACGTGTGAAGATGGGCTTCCCGGCGATCTCTTCTCCGTTGTGCCACTCCGAGGTTAGAGGCGGGGAGCTGGCTGGATGTGGGCGGAGACGACCTTGTCGTCGAATCCGAGCAGCTTGCAGTACTGCGGTATCGCCCACGCGCGCGAATGGCAGTGGCAGTGCTGATCGATTCGATCGGCTTCCTCGTCGTTGATCCTGCGGCGAGTGATTGCCTGCTCTCGCAGCCAGGTCGCGACCGCCCACGCGTCCTTGAACTTCTCGTCCGGCAGCACGAGCGGTGGGAAAGCGATCGGCGTCGCCGTCCTCTCGGTCGTTGGTGTCGCCGTCATCGTCCTTGACTGCGCATGTCGCACAGCCGGTGGTGCTGTAGGCATGGTGTTCCTCCGTTAATTCAGTGCTTGAAACGGTGCCGGTCGCAAACCTCCTTTCTTCCGGCAAATATCTCTCTGGTAAAAGGACTATACAACAGCAGAAAAAGGGAAACAAGCGTGCCTTTAGAGACCGATTACGCTTCTTTCGGTCCCAACGGACAGACCTGCTCCACTCCTGCTGTTCCCCAGTAACGTATCCTCTTCTTGAACCTCCTTTCATCGATACCAATGAGACTGCAGTACGCTTCAAGGACGCAGATCATCGCGTCACATTCACAGCGCCGCTCCACCTCCACAACCGTGCCCACGTCCAAACCAAGCTTGGTGGCTAGACGCAAAAGCCAAAGCGTCGCCTCAATCGGGTCAGGAAAGGCGGGTGGGACCCAGATTTCCTTTCCACCCAGCTTCAACCGGGTGAAACCGGTACGGGGAGTGATCTGCTCGTCGCAATACACACCTTCCACCCAATCGGTCAGCGGCGCGATCTGCACAGGAACATCCGGGTTCTCCCGAAACCAAGGCTCCTTGTATGTCGCTGGCAAGCTAATCCTCCGATCAGCGGATGTGGTTCAGCACCTCTCGAATGTCCGACTTATCGACTCGCAGAAGGCCGCAGAGAACCTCAATTTCTTCGATCGGCCCCTGGGCGTTCCCACGATTTTCTCTGATCACTCGTTTCGGCACACCGCAGTGTTCTGCCTGACTCCGAAACCAGCGCAGGCAACTCTGCTCGTCTCGGAACTTGCCGGAAGGCAGCCACAACTCGCAGATCTGGTAAGTACCCCACTTCTTACCGATTAGAGCGATCCGGGGTGGCTCTGGAGGCTTCGAAACCCGCGCAGCTACTCTGGGAGCAGGAGGCTCGGATGCTGGCGGGATCGTCCATATAGCAACACTTGGGTGATCGTCTCGCCGGCCAGAAGCCTTTCTTCTACCGATGGCGCTAAGAAACCGAGACATAAGTTCCTCCTTGAACTTAACCAGCTCAACAAACCATTCGATGTAACGAATATTATTACAGGAAGCAAGCTAGGTCAACAAAAATTGAAAAAGGGAATTAACTGAGATTTTTTTGAATGGAAATTGTCGAACCCTTGATGAGTTCCTTGGCGAGAGTTTGTTGTTTGATAAAGTCTTCAAATTCTTTTGGCCAATCGGGAAGAGTAACTGTAACTAGATCATCAAGTTTCGTATTGGCCGTTTTACGAGCTTCCTGGATTTGTCTGATCAGATCACGTACCTCCCCTTCAGTTTTTAACTTCGGGGTAATCGTGGTGTCCAAAACCACCTTTCCTTCTGCTAATTTATTATCGCTCACAACCTCTTTAACATTCGTCTCCTGAGCCACCAACTCTTCTATTTGGGAAGTTAACCCTTTTCCTGGGTAACTAAGTCGGGAAAGAGGTTGTCGAACCTTAATATTTTCAGCCTTTCGAGCAGCGTGAGCCAGGCTGGAAATTGCCATAGCATGGCTCATTTCCTTCTCCAAGTCTGGCTCTGTCTTCCAGTCCAATTCAGGCCAGGAGGTTAGGTGAACTGATTCTTGGTTCGTCAAGGTTCTAAACATAGCTTCAGTCATGAACGGCAGCATCGGCGCGAGCACTTTCGTATAGGTAATAAGAACATAAAATAGGGTTTCGTAAGTATCCTCTTTGTCTTTTCCGGAAGGTGCTGTAGGACCTACCCGATCACGAATTCGGCGTACGTACCAATTGGAAAGAGAGTTGACGACAAAATCTTCAGCTTCCTCAATTGCCAAGTGTGGTTCAAATTCTTCCAAATGTTTCCTTATCTTCTCAACGCTCCCTGTCAGCTTTGAAAAAATCCAACGATCCAAAGTGCTGCTCGGCTCGAAGCCTTCTTCTTTAGGTTTCCAATTATCTAAAGAGGCATAATTTACGAAAAAGGCAAAGACGTTCCAAAGGCGAATGTGAAAATAACGGCGCACTTCGTCAGCCACATGATAACCAAAGTTTACATTTTGTTCAGGATTCGTACGTAGATACAACCAGCGCATGGTATCGACTCCCATCTTTTCGGCCGCTTCATCGAACCAAATCGCGTTTCCCTTGGATTTGTGCATCTCCTCACCTTTTTCATCACGGACTGATCCATGCCCAAGCAGGGTCTTGAACGGAGTCGCCCTCTCAAGAGCCGTCGACATGGCGATCAAGGAATAAAACCAGTTTTTGAATTGTCCGGGAAAAGACTCGGTGATGAAATCGGCTGGGAACCATTCTTCCCAGTATTTTTTGTCTTCGAAATACTTCAAAGTCGAGTAAGGGACGATGCCGGCATCAAGCCACGGGTTTCCTACGTCAGGAATGCGCGAACTCAGCTTCCCACATTTTGAGCACTTTATTTTTATTTGGTCGATCCAAGGTCGGTGAGGAGAGTTGCCTTCAAAATCCTTCCAACCTTCAACTGCTTTCTCTTTTAACTCCTCTTTTGAACCAACCACATCAAAATTGCCGCAGCTTTGACATTCCCAAATCGGCAGGGCCAAACCCCAATAACGCTTTTTTGAAATTAACCAGTCATGTAAATTGTTCAGCCAATCCAGTTCTCGATCGTAACCCCACTTTGGAATCCAGTTAATATTTTTTGGGCTGATAACTTCTTTCATCATCTGCCGATAGGTTTTTTTCTTGTCAGGGTCGTCTCTATCGACCGCAATATACCACTCATCGACCACACGCCAAACTAGCTCAGTCTTACAACGCCAGCAGGTTGGGTAACGATGCTTGTAATTTTCGTCTTTGAAGAAGAACTTTCCTCCTTCATGCTCCTTGAGATAATCGATAATTAACTCAGGGTGTTTCTTGGCATTCTGCCCAGAAAATTCTCCCAATCCGTCGATGTAGTTTGCTTCTTCGTCAATCAGTTCAATCACGGGAAAGTCCTTTTCCTTGTGAAGCTTAAAGTCTTCTTCACCGGCTCCTGGAGCTATATGAACCAATCCTGTACCTTCTTCAGCTGTAACAAGCTCCGCTGCTGCGATTATTTTGTGAAAATTTCCTTTTTCGTCTTTCGCTTTCTGGACTCTACCGAGACTATCAAATGGACCAGCGTATTCCAGATCAACCAAATCCTTACCCGCCTTACTTTCTTTGATAGCTGCATTATCTCCAAAGATCTGTTTGACTCTTTCTTTCATGACCCAGTATTGGCCACCCTCACTCTCAGCCAGTTGGTAATCTGACTCAGGATTTACCGCTACCATCACATTGCCGGCAACTGTCCAGGGAGTAGTGGTCCAGACCAGTAAGTATTCGTTTTCCTTACCTTTAATTGGGAGCTTAAAATAAACAGCTTTGTGGACTACTTCTTTGTATTCCTCGGTCAAAATCTCATGCTGGGAAATGGCGGTTCCACAACGTGGACACCATGGTACTGAGTCCCTACCCTTGTAGAGCCAACCCTTTTCGTGAACGGTTTTGAGGTAATGCCAAATTGCGTAGTTATTTTCGTCAGAAGAAGTGTGGTAAGAGTTTTCCCAATCCATGAAGTAACCAAGACGTTGGCTTTGTTCGGCTTGTACCGCTGAATACTTCTTCACTCTTTCTTTGCAGAGGTTGACGAAGCGAGCGATTGATTCAAAGACGTTTCCGGCAACCAAATTTTCAATGTCTTTTTTAGTATTTAATCCGAGTTCCTTTTCGACCTCTACTTCAACCCAAAGCCCCTGCTCATCAAAGCCGTTCTGAAAACGCTGGGACTTTCCCAGCATGTTGTTGAAACGTTGCCAAAGATCCTTGTAGGTACGGCCCCAGGCATGATGAACACCCATTGGATTGTTGGCTGTAATGGGTCCATCGATAAAAGAAAAACGCTTAGCTGAACCTTTGTTTTTGGTGAGATACTTCTCGACAATCTTCTTTTCTTTCCAATAGTCAAGAATTTCTCTTTCAAGCTGGGGGAAATCAATCTGAGAGTTTACTTGTTTGAACATACCCGTGATTAAACCAAAAAATCGCCTCTCTTACAAGCGATTTGGGAAAATACTTACTAGTAAAATTTTTTCTTTTGAAAACTAAAATAGAGTAACGATAAATCCTGCCCCAAGAGTCGGGGCATACTAACCATTCGGTTAGAATTCGAGCTTCATTTGACGACGAGCTCGAGCACGCCCACCTTTCCTGCCAATTTCGGAGTAAAAAGATGGTCCGTGTTTGACTCTGACAGTCTCTCCTCCTTTTTCTCCGATCTTTGAGAAAAAGTCGGAGCCGTAGTTTTGTTTCGTTGCTTGACCACCCTTACGGCCAATCTCAGAGTAAAAGGCTGGTCCGTATTTCTTTTTTACGGCCAAACCACCACGTCGGCCTGCCTCTTCAGTAGTGATTGCCATACTTGGTTCACCCCCTTTCACTTTGTAATATTATGGTCATTCGCAGACGAAAACTTTATAGTAAGGGTGTAACATAATGACAGTCTATCTGTCAAGGGTAAGCTTTAAACGCGGCTCTTCTGAAAAGGTGTCTTGCGGATATAACTTCCTTTGTTATAGTATTTATCACTAGCTATGGAACAATCCGAAAACAAACCAATCTTTACCCTTTCCGTAGCCGCCGAAATCCTTGGAGTTCACCCCCGGACCCTCATGATCTACGAAAACGAAGGTTTGGCGATCCCGGCTCGAACCAAGACCAATCGTCGCCGCTTTAGTCAGAAAGACATACGCCGTTTGCAATTTATCCGCTTCCTTACCAACAAAAAAGGAGTGAACTTAGCTGGTGTACAAGCAATACTTGCCCTCATCAAAACGGGTCAGGATCGGGGAATGGATCTTCAGAAAAAAGTCTTTCCCGATTTTATCGAAAGTAAGGGCCTCTTCTAGTAGCTTGCTTGTTGACTCTCCAACTTAAAGGTGATAACAATAATGTATAGTTTTTGTAGTCTACTAAGTTAATATTTCTCTTTTTGCAGAACTCCCGGGTAGCCCTCACTGGGAGTTCTCATTGGTTAAAAAACTTTTTTTCTGGAAGACTTGGCTGCCTTAATGAAAGAAGCGAACAAGGGATGAGCCTTCAAAGGGCGGCTCTTGAACTCCGGGTGAAATTGAGTGCCAACAAAAAAGGGGTGGTCGGCAAGCTCCATGATCTCAACCAATTTACCGTTTATCGAAGAGCCGGAAACTATCATGCCTTGCTCTTCAAACTTTTCTCGATACTTATTGTTGAATTCATAGCGATGACGATGACGCTCGTGCACCAGCTCTTGTCGGTAGGCCCGTCTCGTCACAGTTCCACTTCTTAGTTTGCATGGATAAGACCCAAGCCTCATCGTGCCCCCATACTCACGACCAATCAAAAGTTTCTCCTGCTCCGGCATGATATGAATGACAGGATGAGGGTTGTCCTCGTCCACCTCGGTGGTATGGGCTTTTTCGAGCTTGAGGACGTGTCGAGCGAACTCAATCGTGGCCATGTGCATTCCGTAGCAAAGACCCAGGTAAGGAACCTTTTGCTCTCGGGCAAATTGAACCGCCCGAACCATGCCTTCGACACCTCGTCCACCGAAACCTCCTGGAACGACAATTCCATCCATTTTCCCAAGGATTCGCTCAACCTCCTCCCCCTTTTCAAATTGATCGCTATCAATCCAGTTGAGCTTCACCTTGACACCGTTTTCCCAACTTGCATGCTTCAGGGCTTCGATGACCGATACATAGACATCCGCGAGCTGAAAATCCCCGGTCGCAAAATATTTTCCGACGAGCGCGATATTGATTTCCTTCTTGAGAGACTGAATTTTGCTGAGCAGCTCTCCCCACTCCTTTAGATCCTTTTTACTCTGAGAAAGGCTGAGTTTTTGTAAAACTCTTTCTCCCAAGTGCTGGGATTGAAGAACTAGGGGGACTTGGTAAATAGTTGAAACGTCGGGATTGGAAATGACGTCTTCGGGGGCGACGTTGCAGAAAAGGGCCAATCTTTCTTTGCGGCGGCGGTCCATAGGCAGTTCGCTTCGGCCAATGACGATGTCTGGTTGAATGCCCATCGAGTTGAGAGTCCGCACGCTCATTTGGACTGGTTTGCTCTTCATCTCACCCAGAGAAGCGGGGATTGGTAAATAGGCTACGTGTACCTGGAGAACATCGGAGGGGTGTTTGAGCCGCAGGATACGTGAGGCCTCAAAAAACAAAGTGTTCTGATACTCACCAACTGTCCCCCCCAGCTCCACCAAGACAATATCAGCTTCTTTGGCACGCCCAGCAGCGTAAAGGCGACTGATGATTTCATCGGTCACGTGGGGAATAGCTTCTACGTCTTCACCGTCGTACTCAAAGGCTCTTTCACGGCGCAAAACCTCTTGGTAAACCTGACCGGTGGTAATGTAATTGGCTCGTGTGAGGAAGGTGTCCAAAAAGCGCTCGTAGTGACCGAGATCCTGATCGGTCTCAATTCCGTCGTCAGTGACGAAGACTTCTCCATGCTCCTGGGGGCGGATAGTACCAGCGTCGACATTGAGATACATGTCAATCTTGACTGGAGAAACTTTGTAACCCTTGCTCTGCAAAATTGCCGCTAAAGAAGCGGTGGTGATGCCCTTTCCGATTCCGGAAATGACTCCACCACTCACAAAAATGAACTTCGTCGTTTTAGCCATAAAATTGCTCTCAGGGGAAATTACTCACAAAAGTGCCCCATCAGTTAGGGAGAACTTTTTGGGGCCCACCATTATGATATCAATAGCTAGGCAAGAGGTGTCAAGAGAGGATTTTAGAGGAACTTGAAGGTTGAAAGAATTTGGTTAAGAATTTCAACGTTCTTCAGTAGAGTACCCTTGTTTGGTGAAGCGATAGATATTAAATAAAAAACTTTGTCCTTCTTCAGCAGAACTTCATAATTGTAACTATCTTCATAGCCTTCAAAATCACTAAAGTATTTCAACGCTTTGTATCCTGAAACATTAGTATCGGTCTCTCTTTTATAGGAGAGCTTACCATTGGTTGGTTGAGGATTCGCAACAGTAAGCACTCCTACCTTTAAATCCTGGATTGTTGTATTGTAGGTTTCTTCTAAGGCTGGGCCTGTCTCCGATCCCTCAACAACTTTCCATACCGAAAACGTTATACGGGTAATGCAAGTACTCTTTTGTCGAGCCAATTCAACACAAGGCGAAAAATCGTTAATATTCGATAACTCTACGACGAGACTGTCAGGTAATTTCTCCTTACCCTGGTACCAACTTTTTGGGTAATTAAAACTAAATTCTTTATTGGAATAAGTTTTCCAATCCGAAGTATCAATTTTAGTTGCTGATTTTGAGGCGCTCTTGGTCGCTTCATTGGTAGAAGTATTTTTCTTAATAAAATCGTCTGTTTTTCCTTCTTCTCGATTTACCCACCACTGAGCGCTAAAAACTACCGCCAGCAGCACGATGGTGCCGAGGAGTATTGTAACGAGAACTTTCGTCATGTTGAATCTACGGGTGGAAATGATGTCGGGTTTGGGGGTTTCTTCTGGCATTGAGCTTATTTTAACCGTGGGGGATTGGTCTGTCAAACTAACGTTGACGCATAAAGGCCGGAATATCTAACTCGTCGGTTTCTTCATCAGTTTCGCTTGTTTCATCCAGGCTCGGAACTTCGGGAAGTGCTTCCATGGCTTCTCGATTGGCAGCGGCTCGTACCTTGTCTTCGGAAAAGCCAGTGGCGATGACGGTGATCTTCACCTGATCAACCATAGCGTCTTCAATGGCGGCGCCGAAAATAATGTTGGCGTCCGAATCGGCGGCGGCGGAAATGATTTTGGCCGCCTCATCGACTTCAAACATGGAAAGATCCTGTCCACCAGTGACGTTGAAGAGCACTCCCTTGGCCCCTTCGATCGAGACTTCAAGAAGTGGTGAAGCAATCGCCGCTCGAGCAGCTGAAGAAGCGCGCCCTTCGCCGGTACCGTAGCCAATACCCATGAGAGCGCTGCCGGCGTTGGTCATGATTGCGCGAACGTCAGCAAAGTCGACATTGATGAGCCCGGGCATGACAATGATGTCAGAGATACCCTGAACACCTTGTCCGAGGACCGAGTCAGCGACTTTAAAGGCTTCAAGCAAACTCATTTTTTTGTCAACCACATCAAGGAGTCTTTGGTTGGGGATGACGATCAGAGTATCGACTTTATCGCGCAGACCGTCGACACCTTCTTCGGCGACGATGCGACGGTGGGCCCCTTCAAAGGTAAAAGGTTTGGTGACAACGGCGACAGTGAGCGCGCCAGATTTGCGAGCGACGTCAGCAATAGTCGGACAGGCCCCAGTTCCAGTACCACCACCCATACCGGCGGTTACAAAAACCATGTCGGAATCGCCGACAACTTCGGCTAACTTCTCGGCGGACTCTTCAGCTGCTTTTTTGCCAATGTCTGGATCTCCTCCAGAACCGAGACCACGCGTGAGCTGTTCTCCAATTTGTACTTTTGTCGGGGCCTGGCAGGTAAGAAGGGCTTGAGCGTCAGTATTGATACCAATAAAATCAACACCTTGAATTTGCTGGAGGGTGATCATGGAGTTGAGGGCGTTGCAGCCAGCCCCACCAACACCAATAACTTTGATTTTCGCAAACCTGTTGACTTCTGGTTTGATCAGCATCGCTAGAAAACCTTAAAAAGCTTTTTGTGTATGGCAGGATACAACTAAATGTAAGTCCTTGTCAAATAAAGTTTCGGCTTGTTTTCGAGACACTAGGGCAGGAAAGAACGCAGCCAGTTGAGCACTCTCTTGGCACCATCAACGAGAGAAGAACCCTTAATCGAAGGCATTGAAACCCCGCCAGTTGCAACAGTCGTGATCTTGTTTCCGTAAACGAGCAGACCTACTGGGGTAGAAAAGGCGGGAGATGAAATTTCATCAATGAGCCCGGTGATTCCAACCGGACCTGCTATTCTCACCGGCAGACGCAAAACCTCTTTTCCGACTTGAGCAATGCCGGCTGTTTCGGCGGCTCCTCCGGTGAGAACCATCCCGGCCGGTAATAGACCAGCATAACCAGAACGCTTTATTTCCATACCAATGAGAGTAAAAATTTCAGTTAAACGTGGCTTAATAATTCCGTCAGTTAAAGTCTTTTTGGAAAGAATGCCAAGGTCTTCAAGCAGTCCTAATTTCGAGACATCAAGAACGTCGTCCTTTCTACCCTTTTGTTCTTCATCCTCCTCTTCTGGGTTACGCTTCCTGTTTTGATTTGAAAGTTCGAGTTTAATTTTTTCGGCTGACTCTAGACTACTACGCAACCCAATAGCAAGATCGTTGGTAATATTTCGACCTCCAATTGGGATCACCGCCGAATGAGCAATCGCACCCTCAACAAAAAGACAAACATCCGTAGTACCTCCACCTATATCAATCAAAGCCACCCCTAGCTCCTTCTCAGTATCGGTCAGAGTCGCCTCCGCCGAGGCAATTCCAGAAAAAACCAAGCCTTCTACATCAATTCCCACCTGCTGAATACACTTGACCAAGTTGCGCAATGAAGTGGCCGCTCCTGAAATAATATGGGTTTCTACCTCAAGTCGCACTCCGGTCATGCCAATAGGATCTTTAATACCTTCCTGAGAATCGACGACAAAATCCCGGGGGATGACATGGATGATCTCACGAGAGCTGGGAATAGAAATTGCACGAGCCGCCTCCGTCACACGACGTACATCTTCGTCTGAAATCTCGTTCTCGCCCCCAGCAACCGCAACAACCCCATGAGAATTGGTTGAGGCAATATGGGCACCCCCAACAGAAACAAAAGTACTGCTAGTAGAAACTCCGGCCATTCGTTCGGCTGCCTCGACACTCTCAGAAATTGAGGCCACTGCCTCTTCTATATCGACTACTTGTCCTTTGCGCAGTCCGCGCGAACTAGCGCTGGAAACACCAATGACAGTCAAATCTTCTTGACTGACTGAGGCTATAAGAGTAGTAACTTTGGAACTACCTACATCGATACCGACAACAATTTTTTCTCTGGCCACTATTTTCTCCTTAAGGGCTTTCCACCAAAAGTGAAGGGCAGACCCCTAAGTCGCTTTCAAAATTCGATAACTGTGTTCTCGAAGCGAAAATCAACCCTTCTAATTTTCTTACTTTCTATTCTAGCTTTAGCCAGAACTGTTTGTAAAGTCTTGACCTGGCTAACGGGATCTTTTTTGCTATCAAAGTAAAGTGCCATTTTTTCCTTGGTTGTGATCAACAAGTTGCCCTCGCTAGTTTGCTGACTGCTTTGAGGCTCAATTGAGAGCTTTTTAAGCTCGGCAATGACGGTCTCTTCGAACGTCCTAGCTTTAGGGGCACTCCTACTTGCTTGCTTTGGCGCCAAAGTAGCTGGGATCCTCTCTAAAAGCTCGCTCAAGGAAATTTTTTTGTAATTCAGAAAGAGCAGCGCTGTCCCAGCCAAAACGGAAACTATCACAAAAACTTCGATGCCGCGTAGGAAGCGAATCTTTGGGGCGTGGACCGCTCGAGCCGAAAATTGTTCTGGAACCCTCTTGGCTCTATTCTTTCTGAATATTCTCGGAAGCCGCATTTTCGTGTGCCAGTTGAATTGCCTCTTCAATAATCTTTTTTGAAGCGTCAGTTTCAATAAATTTTGAGGCTTTCTTGGATCCTCTTTTAAAGCTTGAATAGTTTTCGATTATATGGTTAATACTGGCCAGAAGCCGTCGTGGAGTGAGCTTGTCTTGGGGTAGAACTACGGCTGCCCCAACACCAGCAAGAACGGCAGCGTTGTGGTTTTGTTCGTCCCCACCTGCCCAGGGTAAAGGAACAAAGACAGCTGGTATTCCAAGGGCGGCAAGCTCAAAGACTGTATTTGCTCCAGCCCGAGAAACTACAAGCCAAGCTCTTGAAAAAATATCAGCTACCTCTTCGCTATTGAACCATTTGGCGCAAACGAATCTATTTTGCAATCTTTTTGGAAGGCTGGAAGCTTTTTGCATGAGCAGATCATAATCTTTGTAAACTTCACTTCCCCCCGTTTGCAAAACTACCTCATAGGTCTCCAGAAGTTGTGGAAGAATCTCGGCGGCGGCTTCATTGATGGCGTGCGAACCTTGGTTACCCCCAGTGATATAGATCACCGGCCTCAGAGTTCGTTTCCTTTTGAGTTCTAAGATCTCTCGACGAATTGGATTGCCCGTCAAGATAACTTTTTTCTTGGGGAAAAATTTCTCGGAATCTCGCCAAGAAACGGCGATGCGTCGTGCAAAGGCGCTGATTAAACGATTCGAAAGTCCGGCCTTGATGGTCTGTTCATGAGTAATGGTGGGGATTCCCAGAATCCAAGCCGCCACTACTGATGGAAAGGCCACGTAGCTACCAAAAGAAATGAGCACATCTGGCTTTTCACGACTGAGAATACCAAGAGCTTGGACTACTCCCCACGGCACTCTAGATAAGGACGGTAGGGTGTGACGGGTAAAACGTCTTTGCAGTCTACCTGCAGCTAATGAGAAGAATTTAACACCAAGGTTGGGGATAACCGCCGATTCTGCACTTGGGGCTGGGTCTCCTTCGGTAGCAAAACTGCGGCCAAGAAAGATAATCTCCGCTTCCGGATCTTTTTTCAGTTCATCAATGATCGCTAGTGCCGGAGTAAGATGTCCTCCTGTCAAAGCAAATTTCATTTTTTTTCTCCGTATGTAAACCAAAAGTATACTATTTCTACAAGATACGCACAAACTTTAGCGCCTTTTTCTAGAAATAGCTGCTTTTTCAACCTGGGTAAAGCGAGAGATATTGAGTAAGATCGCCACTCCAAAGATTACAGTGAGAAGAGAGCTGCCACCGTAGGAAATAAAAGGAAGTGGCACTCCTGTCAAGGGTAGAAGAGCTACCATGCCAGCTAGGTTAATGAATGACTGCAGCCCAATCCAACTAGCAATTCCAGCTGCCAAGAGTTGTCCAAAACGATCAGCGGACTCTCGAGCAATCTTGAAACCGCGGTAAACCACCAAAAAAAGCAGACCAATAAAAACTAAGGCACCGATGAAACCAAGTTCGTTCCCCACTACGGCAAAGATTGAATCAGTAGTAATTTCTGGAATGTATCCGTATTTCTGCCTTGATTGACCGAGTCCCACTCCCCACCAACCCCCACTACCAAGGGCAATGAGAATTTGAGAGATATGATAGGAAATTCCTTGGGTATCAATATCCGGATTGAGAAAGCTCAAGAAACGGGCCCGACGATAATCGCTCAAGAAAATGAAAACAAAGGCTGCTCCCAACCCGGCTGGAACAATGAAACCAAACTGCCAAAGTGAAGCCCCGGACAAAAAATAAATAATGAGCCCGGTTGCGGCTATGATAGTTGTAGTTCCAAAGTCCCTCTGCAAGAGTATTATCCCGGCCAGCAAACCAGTCACTACCAAAAAGGGGGCCAGCCGCACTCGTCGAGAGAGCCAAGCTGAAAGGTAAATAATATAAGCAAGCTTGGTAAATTCAGCTGGCTGAATGGCGAAAAGATTGCCCACATTGATCCAACGCCGGGCACCGTAAATTTCTGTGCCAAGGCCAGGAATGAAAACGGCGAGAAGCAGAATTATAGAACCAATGATTAGAAT
>Ga0247727_10006832_pt1 | contig 22162 bp, 16 predicted proteins | sample WisWelCaveWW1625_FD_202498 | JGI IMG/M metagenome (GOLD analysis project Ga0247727, IMG submission 202498) | Biofilm microbial communities from Wishing Well Cave, Virginia, United States - WW16-25 | ecosystem: Environmental > Aquatic > Deep subsurface > Groundwater > Cave microbial mat | place...
GCGAAGCGACGTGCGATCGACCGGCTGCGCCGGCGCGGCATGCTCGAGCGCAAGCACCAGGAGCTGGGCCGGGAGCTCGAGGCACGGCAGGAGCGGGCCGCGCGGGATCTCGAGGAAGCACTCGACGATCCCGTGGGCGACGACCTGCTCCGCCTCGTGTTCGTCTCCTGCCATCCGGTTCTGTCGACCGAGGCGCGCGTCGCGCTGACGCTGCGGCTTCTCGGAGGCCTGACCACCGAGGAGATCGCGCGTGCGTTCCTCGTCGCGGAGTCGACCATCGCCCAGCGTATCGTCCGGGCCAAGCGAACGCTCGCCGAGGCGCGCGTGCCCTTCGAGGTGCCCCGCGGCAAGGAGCTCGCCGTCCGGCTGGAGTCGGTGCTCGAGGTCGTCTACCTTGTGTTCAACGAGGGCTACGCGGCGACGTCCGGTGACGACTGGATGCGGCCCGCGCTCTGCGAGGATGCGCTCCGCCTCGGCCGGGTCCTGGCTGCGCTGCTGCCGGACGAGCCGGAGGTCCACGGCCTCCTCGCGCTGATGGAGATCCAGGCCTCGCGCGCGGGCGCGCGGATCGGAGCGTCGGGCGAGCCGGTGCTGCTCCTCGATCAAGACCGCGCGCGCTGGGACCCGCTCCTGATCCGCCGTGGCCTCCGCGCGCTCGAGCGGGCCGACGCGCTCGGCGGCGCACATGGCCCGTACGCGCTCCAGGCCGCGATCGCCGCTTGCCATGCGCGGGCGCGGACGGCGGAAGAGACGGACTGGGCCCGGATCGTGGCGCTCTACGATGAGCTCGCCCGAACCTCACCCTCGCCGGTCGTCGAGCTGAACCGCGGCGTGGCGCACGCGATGGCGTTCGGTCCGGCAGCGGGCCTCGCGGTCGTCGATCCATTGAACTCGGAGCCGTCGCTCGAGGGCTACCACCTCCTGCCGAGCGTGCGCGGCGACCTGCTCGCGAAGCTCGGCCGCCTCGATGAGGCGCGCGCGGAGTTCGAGCGTGCGGCTTTGCTCACGCGGAACGCGCGCGAGCGTGGCTTGCTGCTGGCGCGCGCGGCCGCCTGCGCCCGCGCACCATTGCCGCGGCAGCCGCGCTGACGCCGACGGCGCGTCTCACGCGTTGCCGCCGCGCCGAAGGCGATCTTCCCCACGTCTTGAGAGAGCCCGCCACATGGCGGGTTGTGGGGGCAGCCCGGCGGGCCGACCTTCGCTAACGATGGAGCAATCGGTCGGAGCTCCTCGGGAGTCTCTTGCGATGGTTGCGAACTCTAGGAGTGCCAGGATCGTGATGGTGTGCGCCTGGGTCGTCTGGGCGCTTCCTGCTTTGGCTGGCGAGTTCGAGATGGCGGCTGTACGATCGGCCGCGGGTGGAGTCGGCCCCACGGACGCGTCCTCCGAACTGCAGGCGTTCAGGGTGATCGCCACACCCGAAAGAAGCGCGAGTGCGCTCTTCAGGGTGAATTCACGGCGATCGATGGGGTTCCTCGGCATGGGACTCTGCTCCACGACGCACCTCTGTTTCTCCTCATCACTGCGCAACACGGTCAACGCATGTCATCTCTCAACTTCGACGCTCCAGCTGGCCGGCACAACCCGCCGAGCGGCGGGTCGCGGCGGAACGAGCCCGGCGCTGAGATCACGACTGCCGTCTCGCGTCACCCGAAGGCAGGTGGGCTTTCAGCTTGGAGGTAGTGACAACTCAAGTTGTGTAATGGCATAAAAAGGCATGGAAGCCGTCGCCACGCTCGACGAACCGCGGGCGGCTCGGCTGCTCCTGCATCCGCTGCGGCGCCGGATCGTGGACCTGGCGAAGCAGCCCGCCGGGGCGAGCGGCATCGCCCGCGCGCTGCGCGTCCCGCGGCAGAAGGTCAACTACCACCTGCACCAGCTCGCTCGCGTGCTCGCACACCTCCGCGCCGTCAAGGACCCGCTTCGGGCCGCCGCGGCCGCGCGCCTGCTGCCACCCGCTTCGCGCGTCCTGATCCTGCACCTGGGCGCGGCCCTCGACGCGGGCTTGGCGAAGCGGGCGCGTGCCGAACACGCGCGGAGCGCACGCTACCGCTGGCTCGGGGACGTCCCGCGCGGCAGAGCGCAGCGCGTCCTGGCTGGCTCGCGTCTGCTGGTTCTGACCTCGCGGCTCGAGGGTGGGGCCAATGTCGTCTCCGAGGCGCTCGCCGCAGCGGTGCCGGTGCTGTCTTCGCGGATTCCCGGCTCGATCGGAATCCTCGGGCCGGGCTATCCCGGGTACTTCGCAGTGGGTGACACGCCCGCGCTGGCACGCCTCCTGCGCCGCGCCGAGACCGACGCGGCCTTCTATGAAGGACTGCGGCAATGCTGTCGTCGCCTTCGCACGATCGTGGACCCGGCGCGGGAGCGGCGGGCCTGGCGGTCGCTGCTGCGCGAGCTCGCAGGTCCTCATCAAGCGCGGCTGTGAGGCGCAGTGGCGGCCGTGCCGGCTCGAGGCGGCGCCGCTCCAGGACGTCGCCCTGTGGGTGGAACGCTATCGCCGGTTTCTGGTGGTCTCGGCCTGAGCGCCCTCAGCGGTTCGCCTGGTCCACGGCGCGCTTCATCTGATCCACAAAGCCCGGGACCACGCGCAAGTAGTGCCCGAGGTCGTCGGCCGGCGACTGGAGGTAGGCGAGGTCGCCCCCGGGCCAGACGGCGTGGGACCACCCGGGCGTGTCCGCGAAACGAGGCTCCCTGACGATCAGCTCGCGTTTCTTCACGGGTGGGTCGGACGCCGGGTCGATCGTCACCCGGTAGAACAGCGTCCCGCTTGAGGCTCCCTCCTTCTCAGCGACCCACACATAGTAGACGAGCTCGGTCGGCGAGGCCCACCGAGGCTCGGCTCCGACGGCAGCGACGAGGTACCGGCGATCCAGCGCGGGCCACGGCTGGAGCAGGATCCCCGCATATTCCCCGCTCTGGACGTTCGTGTACGCGATCCACCGGCGGTCCGGAGAGATCGAAACAAAGGGCGTGCTGAGGTTCAGCGAGTCGATCGTGGGAGGTGTCCGAGTGGGGTCCATGATCATCGCCTTGACTCCACCTCCGATCAGGAGGAAATCGTCGGCAAGATACGTGGACGGCACCAGCCCCGGCCCTGGTAGTCCGCTCGCCAGCTCGCGCGGCTCTTCCGAGGAGTCGAGGCGACGCAGGTACAGGGTCTCCTTTCCGGGGGTCTCCATCTTCGGATAGGCGAGACGGCTCGCGTCGGGACTCCACGCTGGCTCTCCAATCCTGATAGCCTTGTCGAGCGTCTCGGGCGTCCCGCCGCGCAGATCGTAGAGGCGCAGCTCCTGTTGCTGGAGGCCTTCGACGACGCTGGCGAGCCGGCGACCGTCGGGGCTCGGCGCATACCGCAGGTGGGCGGCCTCCTCCACCGGCAGGGGCTCGATCCGGCCGTCGCGCGCGACCCGGACGAAACGGGCGATCTCGGCGTTCGGTCCCGGCGCGAAGACCAGGGTCCCGTCGTCAGCGATGTCGTACTGTCCGCTGCCCGAGTAGGAGCTTCTCCCCACCTTCGGGACGAGGGAGACCGGCCGGCCGACCGTGAGCGCGTCGAGGCTCTCGATGCGCGTCCCCATCAGGGTTCCGTCGATCGAGATGTAGACCATGTACCGGTCGTCGATGATCCGGAAGTCCGACCCCCGCAGGAGAGCGGCGTTGGAACCGTCCGGCCGCCCCGACGACCGCCAGTACTCGACGTCCGTCGGCCGGTCGAGATGCCGCGCTGTCGCGAACTTGACACCGCCCCCACCGCACAGGATCCGGTGGCCGTCGCCGATCAACTGGGGCTGGATGCAGTACGCGACGTCCAGCTGGCGGCCGGGACCGGTCTGCGGATCGACCCAGCGCAGCAGGCGTCCGTCCTGGTCGCCGTAGAAGACCTGTCCGTCCTCGAGCCATCCTCCGCCGAGGGGAGCCACAGCTCGCACTACGGTGGCGACGGGACCGCCGTCGATGTTCGCGATCTTCAGCTCCCGGGCGGACGAAAAGGCGACGCGCCTTCCGTCCGGGGAGATGCGGGGGGTTCCAAGAGCCCCCTCTGTTCCCGGGATGGGGCGGGCCTCCTGTCCGTCGAGTCTCCGGTACCAGAGCTCGGTCGTGAGACCGCTCCGGGCCTCGTAGACCACGAAGGAGCCGTCGCGCGCGACCGCGAAGTTGCGAAAGCTCGTCCCCATCTGCATGGGGGCGTCGTGCGGCAGTCCCACATCGCGGGTTTCGCTCTTTCGGAGGCCCTTCGTGGCGAAGGCCGCCCCCGCGGCGACCAGCGCGAGAGCGGCCAGCCACGCGAGGCGCTCCCGAGTCTTCCTTCTCACGCTGATGGAGGTGGCGAAACCGGCCTGCGAGCCCGTCTGGCTGATCCACTGAAGCTCGCTCGCCACGTCGTGGGCCGACTGGCAGCGGTCCTCGGGGTCCTTCTCCAGGCACTTGCGCACCGCGTGGTCGAGCGCCGGCGGCGCCACCGCCACCACACTCGAGATCGGCGGTGGCTGCGACGACACGATCGCCGCGATCAGGCTCGTCTTCGAGCCGCCCACGAACGCCCGCCGACCCGTCGCCATCTCGTAGAGAACCGCGCCGAGCGCGAAGATGTCCGTTCGCGCGTCCGCCTCCTGCCCCTCGAGCTGCTCCGGCGCCATGTACTGGAATGTCCCGAGGATCGTCCCCTCGGTCGTGAGCGGCTTCGCCTCCGTGGCCAGCGCCGAGAGGCCTCCGAGCGGCGCCTGACCCTCTGTCGCCGTGCGCGCAAGGCCGAAGTCCAGGAGCTTCGCGCCCGACTTCGTCAGCATCACGTTGCCGGGCTTCAGGTCGCGGTGCACGATACCCTGCCGGTGCGCGGCGTCGAGCGCCGAGGCGATCTGCTGGCCGAGCTTCAGCACCTGCTCGAGAGGCAAAGCACTCTTCTTCAGGCGATCCGCGAGCGATTCGCCCTCGAGCATCTCCATGACCAGGAAGTGCAGCTCCCCCTCCTGGCCCACGTCGAAGAGCGTGCAGACGTGGGGATGGCTGAGCTTCGAGATGACCTTCGCCTCCCGCTCGAAGCGGGCGCGAAACTGCTCGTTCTCGGCAAGGCCCTCGGGCAGGACTTTGACCGCCACCTCCCGCTCGAGGCGCGTGTCCTTCGCCCTCCACACCTCGCCCATGCCGCCCGCCCCCACGGGCGCGAGGATCTCGTACGGGCCGAGACGGGTGCCTGGCTGGATTGTCACGGAGTCGGCGGAGTATAGCCCTGCGCTTGGGCTGCTCGCGTTCCGACCCGACGCGCCGGGTCAGATAGGTCGACAGACGAGTGTTTCCTCATGCCGATCATAGCGAGGCCCGGCGCTACACCGAAGCCTCTGCTCTGGGCGGCGTGGCAATCTTTCGTGGACAGCGGCAGCGAGAACCGGACGAGCAGAGCTCGGAACCGTGGGTTGGAATCGTAGGCTCACTCACCTCGGGTAGGGCTTCACGGGTCGCGGTAGCGGAGCGGAGGTCGAATCCTCAGCGGACCGGTGCGGGCAGGCCCGGCTGGACGATCTCCTTCTTGGTCGCGAATGGTGGTGATACCGTGGCCCATCCAGAGCTTGTAGACGTACTCCGCGGGCGTACCCTGGTCGTGGCCGCCGATGTGGGCGTGCATATCCACGAAGCCGGGCAGGACGTAGTGGCCGGAGAGGTCGATCTCCTTGTCGCCGGCCTCGGCCTTGGGCCGCTTCTCCTCGTCGATGGCGACCCCCGGGAAGCCCACGCTCTTGATGTTCGTCACCGTCGCCGAGCGGGTCGTCCTCCTCTTACATCCGGCGTCTCTCCTGGATCTCGACGAATCGGGCCCCTGGGCCGGGACGACGCGGTAGAATCCGCCGCATCTCCCTCGGTTTCAGAAGCCATGAGCGTCAGCGAAGGCGACCGCCTGGGCCCCTACGAGATCCTCTCGCGCATCGGCGCGGGGGGGATGGGCGAGGTCTTCCGCGGCCGGGACACCCGGCTCAACCGCGACGTCGCCATCAAGGTGCTGCCTTCGACTTTCGCGCAGGACGAGGAGCGCGTCGCGCGGTTTCGCCGCGAGGCCCAGCTCCTGGCCTCCCTCAACCATCCAAACATCGCGGCGATCCACGGCATCGAGGAGGCGGACGGCGTGCTGGCGCTGGCGCTGGAGCTGGTGGAGGGCGAGGACCTCGCCGAGCGTTTGAAGCATGGCCCGATCCCCGTCGCCGAGACGCTCGAGATCGCGGGACAGATCGCCGCGGCGCTCGAGGAGGCGCACGAGAAGGGCATCGTCCACCGCGACCTGAAGCCCGCCAACGTCAAGCTGACGCCCGAAGGCAACGTCAAGGTGCTTGACTTCGGTCTCGCCAAGGCCTGGGAAGGCCCTGGCGCCGCGTCCTCCGACCTGTCACAGTCCCCGACGCTCGCCCACACCGGCACTGCGGCCGGCCTCATCCTCGGCACCGCAGCCTACATGTCGCCCGAGCAGGCCCGAGGCAAGGCCGTCGACAAGCGCGCCGACGTCTGGGCCTTCGGCGTCGTGCTCTACGAGATGCTCACCGGCCGGCGGCTGTTCACGGGTGAGACGGTGAGCGACGTGCTCGCGGCGGTGCTGCGCGCCGAGGTCGACTGGGGCGCGCTGCCCGCGCCGACGCCGCCCGCGACGCGCCGGCTGCTCGCCCGCTGCCTCGAGCGCGACCCGCGCAAGCGCGTGCGAGACATCGGAGACGCGCTCCACGATCTGCAGGACGCGAGCGTCGCCCCGCTGACCGGGCCTGCGCTTGCCGCGACGACGCCCGCGGGCGCGGGTGGCGTGAGGCGCACCGCCCTCCTGATGGCCGCGAGCGGCCTTGCGGCCGCGGCGGCGATGTTCGCCGCCCTGTCGTTGCGGCCCGCGGCTCCCGCCAACGGCTCCATGGTCTTCCCGGTGACGGCGCCGCCGGAGACGCGTCTCGAGCAGGTGGTCATCTCACCCGATGGCCGCTCGCTCGCCTTCGCCGCGGAGTCGGCATCCGGGGCGAGCCAGCTCTGGGTCCGCGAGCTCGGGAGTCGGGACCCACGCCGGCTCGGAGGCAGCGACGGCGCCCGCGATCCCTTCTGGTCGCCGGACTCGCGCTTCATCGGCTTCTTCACGGAAGAACGGCTGTCGAAGATTGAGGTCGCGACGGGCGTCACCCAGACCCTGGCGGAAGTATCCAACACGCGCGGCGGCACCTGGAACCGTGACGGCGTCATCGTCTTCGGCGGCTCAACCAGACTCAGCCGCGTGGCTGCCAGCGGTGGCAGTGTCTCGGCGGCGGTCGTCGCGGATACCAAGGCCGGTGAGAACGCCCTGCGCTACCCGTCGTTTCTCCCCGATGGCACGCACGCGCTGTTCTATTCCAGGAACGCCGAGAACCGCGCCCTGGCGGGACTCTGGGTCGTGTCGATCGAGACGGGAGCCCGCAAGCTGCTGACGGCGGCAGCCTCGTCGTCCGCCGTCTACGCGGAGCCCGGGTACCTGCTCTACCGCCGGGACCGCTACCTGGTCGCGCACCCCTTCGACGCGCGGCGCCTCGAGCTCTCGGGTGACCCAAGACCGATCGCCGAGGACCTGTGGCACGACCCCGGGGTGACTGCGCTCACGAACCTGAGCGTCTCGGGCACGGGTACGCTCGTGTTCCGAACCGGGGGTCAGGAGGTCAGCGATCTCGCCTGGTTCGACCGTCGCGGACAGGCCCAGGCGGTGGTTTGGGAGCCGAAGAGCTTCACCACCTTCTCGCTCTCTCCTGACGGCACGCAGATCCTCACCGGGTTCCCGGGCCAGGGCGTCGAACGGAACGCCTGGCTCTACGACATCCCCACGGCCACCGCCCGGCAGCTGACGTCGACCGGCGACGCCTTCGGGAACATAATATTCTCCGACGACGGCACGCGCGCGATCATTACCATCCACTACGATTTCAAGCCGCGCATGTGGCTCACGCGCCTGGCAAGCGGCGCCGCGCCCGAGCTACTGCCGGCCGATGCGGACGGCGGCCCCACCGATTGGCGCGGCAATCTGGTGGTTTACTTCGGCAGCTCCCCGGAAAAGGGGGATCGGTCGCTGCACCTGCTGGACCTCGACGGCGGCACCGGCAGGCCGCTCGTTCACGGTCCAGCCGAGGAGGACTTCGGTGTGATCTCGCCGGACGGCCGATGGCTCGCCTACTCGTCGGACGCGACGGGACAGTGGGAGGTCCATGTCGAGACATTCCCGAAGACCGGCGAGCGCTGGCGCGTCTCCACGGCCGGGGGCCACCAGCCGCGCTGGCACACGAACGGGTCCGAGCTCTTCTACCTCGCGCCGGACCGCCGGCTGATGTCGGCGCGGGTGCGCAAGGGCTCGACCAGCTTCCAGTGGGACGCGCCTCGCGCCCTGTTCCAGACCGCCGTCGTCGATCTCGGCCCGCACCGCGGCTCGTGGAGCTACGCCGTGGCCCCGGACGGCGAGCGCTTCCTGATCCTGACGCGCCGACCCCAGGCCACGAGCCCCGCCGTGGCGATTCTCAACTGGAGTTAGCTCAGTCGTCGCCGGGCGCCGGGCCCAGCAGCCGCGAGGCCGTGGGCTTGAAGTCCGCCCGCGCCCACGCCTTCTCGAAACGGGCTCGCACGAGCGCGGCCTGATCGGCCTTGCCCTGGGCCGCGAGCGCCTGGGCGAGGCCGAAGAGGGCCCAGCCGTTCTCGCGATTGCGCCGCAGGTCTTCCCAGTACACGGTCTCGGCTTCGCGCGCTCGGCCCGCCGCCAGCAGGACCGCCGCCAGGGCGTGACGCGGCGGGTAGTGCCACTCCGACGGCTCCGTGTAGACGAGGCCGTCCTCCATTCGCACCGCGCGCTCGAGATGGGCGATGGCCTCGTCGTACTCCTTCCGGGCGGCGCAGAGCTCGCCTCCCAGGACCAAAGGCGCGATCGCGAAGATGTTGGCCGCGGTGTTCGGCGAGAACAGCGGGTACTCGAGGCTCTTGTCGGCGGCGACCCGGCGCACCTCCACGAGCGCGCGCTCCGCGTCGTAGAGCTGGCCCTTGGCGAGGAAGGCCAGGCCGCGGGCGTAGTTCCAGTGGCCGGTCAGATACAGGTTGTCCGCGGGCGGCGCCGGCTCGGCCAGCATCTCGTCCCAGCGGCCGAAGCGCGTGAGCGCGTAATAGGGCACGACCCGGAAGCCCGCGAGGAGCGGCAGCTCCTTGAGCGCCGGGTCGCTCACCTTGGCCGCGACCTTGCGGGCCGAGTCGACGGCGAGCTGGCCACGGCCGTCCATGGTCGCCGCGAACCAGACGAAGTGGACGTTGTGGGGGTAGTAGGCCATCGGATAGAGGCCCTGGGCCCGGCACTGGGTGATGTAGTCCTCGTCCGCGCTCGCGGCCTGCAGGTTGGTTTCCGCCGCGTCCGCGTAGCGTCCCACCCGCTGGTAGATGTGGGACGGCATGTGCACGAGGTGGCCCGCCCCAGGGACGAGCGGCCGCAGCGTGTCGGCCGCGACCACCGCCTTGTCCGGATGGTTCGACTCCATGAGGTGGATATAGAGGTGCAGCGCACCCGGGTGCTTCGGGTTGCGCTTCATGATCGACTCGGTCAGGGTCGCGATCTCCGGCGTGCCCTCGTAGGGCGCGCCGTCGGGTGCCCAATAGTTCCAGGGGCGCAGGTCCATCGCGGATTCGACGTAGAGCGTCTGGATGTCGAGGTCGTCGGGGTAGCGCGCGGCCACCTTCTTCATGGCCGCCGCGTAGGCCTTGTCGCGCGCGGCGCGGTCGTCGGCCTTCCCGGAGTAGCGCTCGGCGACCGCCTCGATCAGCGCCCGCTCGCGGGGGCTGGCCTTCGCCTTCAGCGAAACCGCTTTCAGCGCGAGGGCCAGCGCCTTCGGCTCGTCCTCCGGGGTCATGAGCGCGTTGATGTTGGGACCGAGCACGAGGGCCTGGCCCCAGTACGCCATGGCACAGCTCGGATCGAGGCGAGCCGCCTCGCGGAAGGAGCGGCCGGCCTCCGCGTGGTTGAAGCCGTAGGTGAGGTTCAGGGCCTGGCTCATGAAGGTCTGGGCCTGCTTCGAGCGAGTGGACACACGAAAGGTGTGGGGGCCCAGCTTCTGCAGGCGCGGGGCCAGCTGCCCGGTGGGCGAGGGCTGCTGTGCCTGCTCGCTCTCGGCGTAGTGCTTGTGGGTCGTGGCGTTCTTGGTCTCGTCCTCGGACGCAGGGGCCGCGGGGGCCACACCGAAGAAGGCGACGAAGGTGACCGCGGCCAGAATGCGGCTGCCGGACAAGCGCATGGCGTACCTCCGAGTCAACCGAAGGAGCGAGTGTACTCCCGCGGGGCCCGGGAGGGGCACGCATGCGGGGGGATTCGAGTCCGAAGCGCGGGGGCTCGAGGCGGAGCTGGGCGATGCAGAAACCTTCAAGTCAGGTATCGTCGTCCTCTACTACCAGCCAGGCTGATGAACGGAGTCTCTCCTGAACGCACGAAACGTCGTCGCGAAGTATTCGTCCTGGGGCCCATACCTGCAGAGCGTGCTCCGCATCGTGGCCGCCCTCATGTTTATGCACACCGGCACGATGAAGCTCTTCGCCTGGCCGATGGGGATGCCCCCGGACGGCGGCACCGCGACGTTCCCGTCGCAGATCTGGATCGGCGGCGTCCTCGAGGTGTTCGGCGGCGCGCTGCTCCTCCTGGGCCTCTTCACGCGCCCGGTCGCGTTCGTGCTCTCGGGCGAGATGGCGGTGGCGTACTTCCAGTTCCATTTCCCTCAGGCGTTCTGGCCGGTGATGAACGGCGGCATGGCCGCCGCGCTGTACTGCTTCGTCTGGCTCTACTTCTCGGCTGCCGGCGCCGGACCGTGGAGCCTCGACGCGAAGCGGGGGAAGTGACCGCGCTCGAAGTTTCGCGTATCGGCACGCGAAGGGCCCGGACGGGCTAGTTGATAGACTGGACCGCGGAGGTTCGGATGCGCCTCTTCTCGACCCTGTTGGCTCTGGCCGTGTGCGCGGCCCTTCCCGCCTGGGCCGACAAGCGACTCGACGACGCCGTCAAGAAGGCCGAGGCCCAGCTCGCCAAGGGCAAGGAAGCCGAGGCGGTCAAGATCCTCCAGAAGGCGGCTTCGCAGGCTCCACGTGATCCGGAGCCGCCGCTCGCGCTTTCGAGGATGTACGTCAGGCTCGGCAAGCTGGACGAGGCGGGCAAGACACTCGTGAAGGCCGGCGAGTTGGCCGGTGCGGCGCCGGCGCCGGTGCGGGCGCGCGTCCGGGCGAGCCAGTCGACCTTCGCCCTGCGGGTGGGCACGGCGCGCGAAGCGCTGGCCTTCGCCCGCCAAGCCGTCGAGGCACAGGCCGCGCCGGAGAGCCTCGCGGCCCTGGCTCGCGCGCAAGCACGGTTGGGCGACGCAGCGGCCCGCGAGACGGCGGACCGCGCGGCGCGAGAGGCTCCCGACTCGGCCGCGGTCCAGCTGGCCCGCGGCGACACGCTGCTGGCGGCTCGGCTCGGCGAAGAGGCCGAAGCCGCCTACCGGCGCGCCGTGCAGCTCGAGCCTGGCTCGGTCGCGGCCGGCATCGGTCTGGCGCTGGCCCTGGCGGCGCAGGGCAAGTCTGCTCCCGCCCTCGAGGCCGCGCGCGCGGCCGCTCAGGCGGACCCGCATGCCGCCGAGGCACAAGCCGCACTCGGCCTGGCCTGGCTCGCTCAGGATCCCGAGGACAAGAAGAGCGAAGCCGTGGCCGCCGCTTACCAGGCCACCTCCCTGGAGCCGAAGAATCCGCTCGCGCAGCTTTCAGCTGGTCGCGTCTTCGAGAGCCGAGGCCAACTCGACCAGGCCAATGCCGGCTACGGCCAGGCCGCGGAGCTGGACCCGTCCTGGCCCGCGCCACGCATCGCGGCCCTGGGCGTCCAACTGAAGCAGGGCGACGCGAAAGGAGCCCTCGCCGGATTCCGCGCCCTGCCCGAGGAGCTGCGGACGTCGGGAGAGTCGGAGCTGCTGCTCGGCCGGCTGCTCGCACAAGAAGGGGAGTGGGGCAGTGCGCTGGCCGCCCTCGACCGGGCGGTGGTCGCGCTGTCCGGCCTGGCCGAAGCTAGCGCGCTGCGAGGCACCGCGGCCTACAACGCCGGCGAGCTGCAGCTGGCCGCCGATTCCTACGCGCGCGCGGTGGAGCTGGATCCCGACAACCCCGCCTACCTGACGAGCCACGCCCTCTACCTGAGCGACGACGGCCGCCGGGAGGAGGGGTTGGCGATCATGCTGAAGGCGACGGCGCGGCCAGACGGGCAGACGGCCGATGCCTTCATGCAGCTGGGCACGGTTTATCGCTGCTTCAAACCGCCTCGCGTGGCGGAGGCGGTCGCGGCTTACGAGAAGGCCCTGAAGCTCGATCCCAAAAACGGCCAGGCCGCGCTGGGGATGGCCCACAGCTATCGCACGGGCAAGCAGTGGGCCCGCGCGATCAGCGCCTACGAGCGCGTGTCGCAGGCGCATCGCCGGCTCGACGGAGAGGCGTTGCTCGGCACCGCCTGGTGCTACTACCTGAGCGGCGACGACACCCGCGCCAAGCTCTACACGGGGCTCGCGGTTCGTGCGGGCGCGGACGTCGACGGGATCCGGCAGGCCTTCTCTCGAACGCCCGAAACCGCGAGCGACGCCGTCGAGCTGGCCGAGCTCGTGGACCAGATCCGATCGAAGAACGCCGGAGCCCAGGCGCGTGCCGTCGTTGGCCTGGTGGAGCTGGGCCGTCCCGCCGTCCCGTCGCTTGCGGCGGCCCTCCTACGGAAAGGCACGAGCCTCGCCGCGCGTGAGCGGATCGTCGACGGCCTCGGGCGCTTGGGTCCCGCCGCGCGCGAGGCGCTGCCGCAGCTCGACCGCCTGGCGAAGACCGCACCGCTCGAACCGGGTCCGCAGGATTCCAGCGAGGCGAAGGCCCTTCGAGACCGCGAGGCCCGGCTCGTGGCCTCGGCGCAGGCCGCGAGCGCGAGGATCCGCGGCACAGCTCCGTGACTCCGAGGCGTGGTCAGGATCGGCATATTGGATTGCGTACGATCCCGGACCTGTTCGAGGACACGCCGGGTGAGGTCGAGCTCGCGCCGGGGGCGATGCTGCTCAGCGGCTTCACGCGGCCGTTCGAAGCCGCGCTGATGGAAGCCCTGCAACGGGTCGTGGACGTCGCCCCCTTCCGCCACATGCTGACGCCCGGTGGGCGCCGGATGTCGGTGGCGATGACCAACTGCGGCGAGGCGGGCTGGATCAGCGATCGGGCCGGCTACCGTTACTCTGGCCAGGATCCGCAGAACGGTCGTCCCTGGCCGGCGATGCCCGAAGCCTTCCTCGAGCTGGCGGCGAAGGCGGCCGCGCGAGCGGGCTTCGCCGGTTTCGCGCCGGACGCGTGCCTGGTCAACCGCTACGCACCCGGAGCGCGCCTGACGCTCCACCAGGACAGGGACGAGCGCGACTTCACGGCCCCGATCGTGTCCGTTTCGCTCGGGCTGCCGGCCGTCTTCCTGTTCGGCGGCGAGCGCCGAGCCGAGCGACCCCAACGCGTGGCCCTGGCCCACGGCGACGTCGTGGTCTGGGGCGGGCCCGCGCGGCTTCGCTATCACGGCGTCCTGCCTCTCGAGGAGGGACGCCACCGCGCGACGGGCCGCCATCGAATCAACCTGACTCTCCGGAAAGCTGGATGACGCGCCCGATGCATGATTGACTTTCGCTTTTTCTTCACCTATGGTGTCCGACCAGGTGTTCGGGTGAGGGTTTCGCTCGAGTCGCCCTACGGATGAGGGAGAACGATGAGGAGGAGAGCATGACCAGTCTGGAGCTGTGCCGGCAGCAGCGAGCGCAGGAGCTGCCGAAGTTCGTGAAGGTACTGAAGGCCGTCCCGGAGGGTCGCCTCGACTACCGGCCCGATCCGAAAGCCCGAACCGCCGCCGAGCTGGCGTGGCTGTTCGCGCAGTCGGAGAGCGCCCTGATCAGCCTGCTGGACACGGGCACCATCGAGTGGAACGAGTCGAAGCCCACGGCCGGGATGGAGTCGATCATCGCGGCCTTCGAGAAGAACGCCGGGGCCGTCAACGAGCGGCTCGCGAAGCTCGACGAGGCCGGCTGGGAGCAGAAAGGCCGCTTCCTGATGGGCGACGCGCCCGCCTGGGAGGAAAGCATGGGTGGGTTCGTCTGGGGCTTCCTGTTCGACTTGATCCACCACCGAGGGCAGCTCACGACCTACCTGCGGCCGATGGGCGGTAAGGTGCCGTCGATCTACGGGCCCTCGGCCGACGACAGCGGACAGTAGCCGCGACAGCAGCCGCCGCAGATTACGGCCGCAGATTACGGCTGCAGCTTCTTGGCGCGGTCGCAGGCGGGGGCGACCCCGCCCGTGCAGGCCTTCTGGTAGAAGGGCAGGGCCTTCATGGGCTCGCGGCCGGTGTCCCAGGCCTGCGCCACCTCGTGGCACGCGGCGGCGACGTTGCCCGTGCAGGCCTTGGAGAAGAGCTCGAACGCCGGCTTGCGTCCGTTCAGGTCGCGCTGGACGAGGCGGCCGAGCGTGTAGCAGTCGGCCGCGAACCCAGAGGCGCAGGTCTTCTCGTATAGCCCCCTCGCGCGGGGGAGGTTGCGGCCGATGATCTCGCCCGAGTCGAGCATCGCCGCGTGCGCGCTGCAACCCGCGAGCGAGCCTTTCTGGCACGCCTCGTCGAAGAGCTGGGCCGCGCGATTCAGGTCCTTCACGATGCCCTGTCCCACCTGGAAGAGCTGCCCGAGCGTCAGGCAGCCCCGGGGGTCGCCGTCCGTGCAGGACTGCCGCAGCAGCGAGGTCGCCTGCGCCAGGTCCGCCGTGGCTCCCCGTCCGCGCGCGAGGAGCAGCGCGAGCTCGTAGCAGCCCGCGCCGATGCGCCCGTCGCAGGACTTGCGGAATAGCTCGACCGCCCGCGCGGGGTCGCGCGTGACGCCGGCCCCGTCGCGCACCCGCTCGCCTTGCCCCAGGCAGCCGCGCGGCTCGCCCCCGTCGCAGGCCTTCGTGAAGAGCTCGAGCGCCTGCTTCGGGTCGGCCGCGATGCCTTCGCCGTTCTGCAGCGCGAGCGCCAGGGCGACGCAGGCGGCCGCGGCGCCGGCGTCGCAGCTCTTGCGTGCGAGGGTGGCGGCCTTCGCCAGGTTGCGGGCGACGCCGCGGCCGTCGCGCAGCATCGCCGCGAGCTGGCCGCAGCTCGTGGCGTCTCCGCCCGTGCAGCCTTTGTCGAAAAGGGCCGCGGCCTTGGCCTCGTCCCGCGCCATCGGCGAGCCATCGGCGTACATCGCGGCGAGCAGTCCGCAGGAGAGGGCGATCCCGCCGTCGCAGGCGCGTCCGTAAAGGTCCGCCGCGCGCCCCAGGTGCTTCTCGACCTCCTTGCCGGAGGAGAGCATCCCCGCGAGCTGGGCGCAGGCCTCGACGACGGCGCCGTCGCAGGCCTTCTGGTAGAGCGGCACCGCCTTGAGCGGGTCGCGCTTCACGCCGTCGCCGGCGCGCCACGCGGCGGCGTATTCCAGGCAGGCGGGTGCGAGGTCGAGCTCGCAGGCCTTCTTCAGCAGGTCGGCCGCCTTCTCGGCGTCGCGCGCGACGCCTTCACCGCGCTGGTGAAGACCCGCGAGCTTGTGGCAGTCGGCTGCGATCTTCTTGTCGCAAGACTTCTTGAGTGCGGTCGCTTCGGGGGAGGGAGCCTGGGCCACGAGGGCCAGCAGCACGAGGACCGGCAATCCGAGCATCGATGCCTCCTTGCGAGGGCCGGGACGAGTGTACTAGGTTTGTCGCCCATGCCCGACAGCCAGGACGTGCTTTCGCTCGCCGGCCGTGTCGTGGTCGTGACGGGCGCCGGCCGCGGCATCGGCGCCGCCACCGCGCGCCTGTTCGCAAAGGCTGGCGCCCAGGTGGCGCTCGTCGATCGCGATGCCGCCGGTGTCACCCAGACCGCGGAGCAGATCGCCCTGTCGGGGGGCGAGGCTCTGGCGTTCACCAACGACGTGACCGACGCTTTCGCCGTCGAGCGCACGTTCGACCGGGTGGCGGACGACTGGGGGCGCATCGACGTGCTGGTCAACAACGCGGGGGCGCTGCGCGAGGCCTCGCTCGAGGAGCTGACCGACGACGACTTCCAGGAGACACTCGACGTCAACCTGCGCGCGGCGATGGTGTGCGCGCGCGCGGCAGTCCCGCACATGCTGCGCCAGGGCCGCGGGCGGATCCTGTCGGCCGCGTCGGTGTCGACGCAGCTCGGATCACAGGGGCTCACGGCCTACGCGGCGGCCAAGGCCGGAATCGTCGGGATGACGCGGACCTGGGCGCGCGAGCTGGGCCCGCGAGGGATCACGGCGAACGCGGTCGCGCCGGGCCTGATCGACGGGGAGACGGTGCGCACCGTTCCTCCGGAGGAGCTCGAGACGACGCTCGCGCGCATCCCGGCCCGCCGTCTCGGAACCGCCGAGGAAGTGGCCGCCGTCTACCTGTTCCTGGCCTCCGACCTCGCGTCGTTCATCAACGGCGCGGTGGTGGGGGTGGACGGGGGGTTGCTGCTGTATTGACGCACTGGGGGGGTTCGGGGGGGCGAGTAGCCCCCCGTCAGCTCGTCAACCCGTCATCCAGCATCCCTGGGACTCGCGAGCGAACGGGGCCTGCGGCTGGTTCTGGCGTTCTTTGAGATGGGGGGGCGCCGCCCCCCCATGCCCCCTGGGTTGGCCTATCGGTTTCGGTGGCTCATCGCTTGTCTCGCTTCGCGTTCCTGGTCCTTCTTCTTGATCGATTCTCGCTTGTCGTAGGCTCGCTTGCCCTTGGCCAGGCCGATCTCGAGCTTGACGCGGCCGTTCTTGAAGTACGCGCGGAGCGGCAGCAGCGTGAGGCCGCGCTCGGCCACCCGGCCGCCGAGCTTCAGGATCTCGCGCTTGTGCAGCAGCAGCTTGCGATCGCGGTCGGGGGCGTGGTTCAACAGGTTGCCGTGGCTGTAGGGCGCGATGCGGCAGCCCACGAGCAACAGCTCGCCGCCGCGCGGATCGACGTACGCGTCCTTGAACTCCAGCCCGCCGGCGCGGATCGACTTGACCTCGGTGCCTACGAGGACGATACCGGCCTCGGCGCGCTCGAGCACCTCGTAGTGGAAGAACGCCTTGCGATTGGTCGCGAGCACGCGCTCGCCGGGCTCGGGCTTCGCCACCCCGGCATGTTATGACGGGACTTCGTACGAGTCGAAGTCCCCGTCATTTCACCTCGCTGACGCTCGGGGTCATCCCGTCACATCGTTTGACCGCGAGCCGCGACCATGTCCCCTCCGCAGGCGGAGGCGGTGGTAGATTCAAGGAGGCAATGGCCGACATCACGAAGCGGCGGAGCGCGGTCTCGGACTCGCGCGGGCGCATCGTGTCGATCTTCGTCGGCGCGGTGCTGCTGCCCTCGATCGCGCTCAGCGTGTTGTCCTTCAACGCCGTCCCCAAGCAGGCCGAGAACCTGAAGCTCAGCTTGTTGCGCCAGGCCGAACAGCTTCTCTACTACGTGGAGGAGGACCTCGAGCAGGCGACGCGGAAGAAGGCGCTCGAGGCGGCCCGCGCGGTGGGCCCGGAGCTGCTGCTCGAGGGGCGACCGGAGCTGGTGCGGCAAGCGCTCGCCGAGGCCGGGCTCGCCGAGGTGAGCTTCGACTCGCTGCGCCTCGAGGCCTGGTCGCACACCGGTTCCGTCTCGCCCGATCGCACCGGCGCGGAAATGCGCGCGCTCCGCGCCGCGCTCTCCGGCAAGTCGGCCAAAAACGCCCGCGAGGCCGAAGGGGAGGAGGATGCCGTCCCGCTCACGACCGCCGGAGGCGAAGAGCTCGGCGTCGTGCGCTTCCGCTTCTCGTGCGATTACGCGCACCGGCAGGTCGTCCACGAGTTCTTCGAAAAGGCCTTCGCGAACCCGGGCGAGGCCTGGGTGATCCGCGTCAGCGAGCCCACCGCGGAGTTGTTGTACGAGAGCGCCCCGACGGCGGAGAGTGAGCGCTTCGAGGTGGAGCGCGTGATGTCGGCGCCGTCCTTCGAGGGCGTGCGGCTGCAGCTGCGCTACCGCGACCGCTCGATCGAGCAGGAGGTGCGGCGGCTGGCGATCGCCAAGAGCGCTCTGATCCTGTTCATCGACCTGATGCTGCTGGCCGGGCTGGGGCTGGTGTGGACGAACGTGCGGCGGGAGCTGAAGCTCAGCCGGCTCAAGAGCGACTTCGTGGCGAACGTGAGCCACGAGCTGAAGACGCCGCTTGCCCTGATAAGGCTCTACTCCGAGACGCTCGAGCTCGGCCGGATCCCGAGCGAGGAGCGCAAGGGCGAGTACTACCGGGTGATCGGCAAGGAGAGCCGGCGCCTGACGCAGTTGATCAACAACATCCTGGACTTCTCGCGCATCGAGGCCGGGCGCAAGGAGTACCGGCTGGTTCCGAGCGATCTCGGCGCGGTGGTGCGCGACGTGGTCGAGAACTACCGCTTCGCGATCGAGAAGCTCGGCTTCACGCTCGAGCTGGACGTGGCCGAGGAGCTGCCGCCGCTCGCGCTCGACCCCGAGGCGCTGTCGCAGGCGCTCATCAACCTGCTGAACAACGCGATCAAGTACAGCCCCGAGCAGAAGGCGATCACGGTCCGCGTGCGCCGCGAGCAGGGCCGCGTGCTGTTGTCGGTCGACGACCGCGGGATGGGGATCCCGCGCTCCGAGCACCGCCGGATCTTCGAGAAGTTCTACCGCGTCGAGACGAGCCTGGTGCACGCCACGAAGGGCAGCGGGCTCGGCTTGGCACTCGTCCAGCACATCACCGAGGCCCACGGGGGTCACGTGGAGCTCACGAGCACGCCCGGCGAGGGGAGCACGTTCACGCTCTCGCTGCCGGTGCCGGCCGAGCCCCGCGCCCCGGCCGAGCCCGAACCAGCCCGGGGTACGATGGAGCACCGCGAGGTCGAAGAGCGCCCATGAGCAAGATCCTGATCGTGGAAGACGAGCCGGACATGGTCCTCGGACTGAAGGACAACTTCGAGTTCGAGGGATACGAGGTCGCGACGGCCAGCGACGGCCAGGCCGGGCTCGAGCAGGCCCGTGCGACGAAACCCGACCTGATCGTGCTCGACGTGATGCTGCCGAAGCTCTCGGGCCTCGAGGTCTGCAAGACGCTGCGCGGCGAGGGCTATCAGGGCCCGATCCTGATGCTGACGGCGCGCGGCCAGGAGATCGACAAGGTCGTGGGCCTCGAGCTGGGCGCCGACGATTACGTCACGAAGCCCTTCTCGATCCGCGAGCTGCTCGCGCGCGTGAAGGCCGTGCTGCGCCGGACCGACGGAAAGGCCAAGCGCCTCGCGCGCTACGCGTTCGCGGACGTGGAGCTCGATTTCGAGGCCTACAAGGCGACGAAGCAGGGCGAGGCGCTCGATCTCAGCCCGCGCGAGTTCGAGCTCTTGCGCTACCTGATCGAGCGCAAGGGCGACACCGTCAGCCGCGACCAGCTGCTCGAGGACGTGTGGGGCTACGAGAGCTACCCGTCGACGCGCACCGTGGACACCCACATCGCGAAGCTGCGTGCGAAGATCGGCGACAGCGGCAGCGAGCCGCTCTGGATCCTGACCATCCACGGCATGGGCTACAAGTTTATTGATCCCTCCTAGCGAGGCTTCGCCGCCTGTCGAACGCGGCGAAGCCTCGCTTTCTGGCCCGGCACAGTGTCGTTGTGCACGACCCCCTTCTGGCACTCCAGCACCCCCATGCCTCCTCCAGGTCGGTTTTACTCTCTGGCCGTTTCTGGCTTCTCCCAGCGTTCGACACTGGCTTAGGTCGGCCAGTACCTCTTGTGGCGCGATTCGGCTGCGTCCGTTCGCCCCCGTTGCGGCCCGTTTCGGCGGTCCGGGCGGATTCCTATCTTGTAAGTCCTTAACGTCTTGATGGATAGCGGCAGTCCTGCTAGAGTGAGCGAAGTCCGGATGGAGTACGTCTGCAGGGTCGGCACACCGTCGGGTGAGGTGGTCGAGCGCAGGTTCGAGGCGCCGGACGAGCGGGCGCTGCGCACCGAGCTCGAGCAGCAGGGTCTTTATCTCCTCTCGCTGCGCCGTGGCCTGTCGCTGGGCACCTTCAGCATGCGGCGCAAGCGCATCGACCCCGGGCTGCTGCTGGTGTTCGCGCAGGAGCTCGCTGCGCTGCTCAAGGCCGGGCTGCCGCTCTTCCAGTCCCTCGACGTGATGCTCGAGCGGCAGAAGGACCCGCTGCTGCGCCAATCGCTCTCGACGGTCCGCGAAAAGGTGAAGTCGGGCACGGCGCTCTCGGACGCCTTCCGCCAGGAGGGCGAGCTCTACCCACCGATCTTCGCGGCGAGCCTGGTGGCCGGCGAGCGCTCCGGCAACCTCGACCAGGTGCTGCGCCGCTTCTCGCAGCACCTGCGCCTCAGCCAGTCGCTGCGGAAGAAAGCGGTGTCGGCAGCTGTATATCCGGCGGTGCTGCTCTGCATGATGGCGGGCCTGGTCGCGGTGATGCTGGTCTTCGTGATCCCGAACTTCAAGAGCTTCTACGAGGGCCTGGGCGCCGAGCTGCCGCTGCCGACGCGGATCCTGCTGGCGGTCGCGACCACGCTGCGCGCGAACCTGTTGTACGTGGTCACGGGCCTCGTGGCGCTCGTCGTCGGGTTCGTCTACTGGTCGCGGCGCGAGGGCTTCGGTTTGTCGCTCGACCGCTTCTTGCTGTCGGTTCCTTACTTCGGCGGGCTGGTTCGGATGTACGCGACCAGCCAGCTTATGCGCACGCTGTCGACGCTCCTGGCCGGCGGCCTCCCGCTCGTGAACGCGCTCGACGTGGCGTCCGCGTCGATCGGCAACCGCGCGATGGCGCAGGCGGTGGGGGCGGCCAGCGGCCGGATCCGCGAGGGCGCGAGCCTCACGACCGCGCTCGAGTCGACGGGGATGCTCGAGTCGCTGCCGCTCGAGATGGTGAAGGTGGGCGAGCAGACGGGCGCGCTCGGCGACATGCTGAACGCGGTCGCCGACTTCTACGACGAGGACCTCGACACGCAGATGGCGACCGTGCTCTCGCTGGTCGAGCCGGTGCTGCTGGTGCTGATGGCGGTGATCGTGGCGGCGATGCTGCTGGCGTTCTACCTGCCGATGTTCCAGGCGATCTCGGCGGTGCAGGGGACGGTGAGGTGAGCGCATGAGCGACGCGCGTACGGCCCTGGTGCCGCCCGACGCGAGCTGGGCGCTCGCCTCCTCCGAGGAGGAGCAGGCGCGCGCGCTGGCGCTGCGCTACGGCCTCGAGTACGTGGACGTCGCCCACTTCGCGCCCGACCCCGAGCTGCTGAAGTCGGTGCCGGTCGAGCTGATGTTCCGCTACGCGTTCCTGCCCTACAGGCGCGAGGGCGACCGGCTGGTGCTGGTGATGGCCGACCCGACGGCGCTGCCGGTGGTCGACGAGCTGAGCCTGGTGCTGCAGACGCAGGTCCAGCCCGCGGTCGGCACGCCCTCCGCGATCCAGGAGGCGCTCAAGCGCAGCCAGGGCACGCAGCGCGTGCTGGAGCAGGCGTCCGAGTCGTTCAAGATCCAGCTGGTGCGTGAGGAGGACGACGGCGAAGAGGTGCTGTCGATCGACAAGATCCAGGCCGACCAGTCGCCGATCATTAGGCTCGTCGACTCGGCGGTGTTCGACGCGCTCAACCGCCGCGCCTCCGACATCCACATCGAGACGCGCGACAGCGAGGTGGTGATCAAGTACCGCATCGACGGCGTGCTGCAGCCGGCGATGAAGCCGATCGCGAAGGAGCACCACGCGACCATCATCAGCCGCATCAAGGTGATGTCCGAGCTCGACATCGCCGAGAAGCGCGTGCCGCAGGACGGGCGCTTCCGCGTCAAGATCGCCGGCCGCTCGATCGACTTCCGCGTCTCGATCATGCCCTCGGTCCACGGCGAGGACGCCGTGATCCGCATCCTCGACAAGGAGAGCCTCTCGAAGCAGTTCGCCTCGCTGCGGCTCGACGTGCTGGGCTTCGACGAGAAGGAGCTCGCGCACTTCCGCCGCTTCATCCGCGAGCCGTACGGGATGGTCCTGGTCACCGGGCCCACCGGCTCCGGCAAGACTACGACGCTCTACGCCGCTATCTCCGAGATCAAGACCGAAGAGGACAAGATCATCACGATCGAGGATCCGGTCGAGTACCAGCTCAAGGGCGTCACGCAGATCCCGGTCAACGAGAAGAAGGGCCTCACCTTCGCGCGCGGGCTGC
>Ga0247727_10006833_pt1 | contig 22161 bp, 22 predicted proteins | sample WisWelCaveWW1625_FD_202498 | JGI IMG/M metagenome (GOLD analysis project Ga0247727, IMG submission 202498) | Biofilm microbial communities from Wishing Well Cave, Virginia, United States - WW16-25 | ecosystem: Environmental > Aquatic > Deep subsurface > Groundwater > Cave microbial mat | place...
TGACGAAGAAATCGATGACCAGCGGGAGAATCACGAGATTGCAAAAGATCAAACCGAAGGCAAAGAGCGCTCCCGCCAGCGCAAACAGCGGAATGCCCCATCGTTGCTCCTTGGGGAGCAGCGCTGGTTCAATAAACTTCCAACACTGATAGAAGATGACCGGCAGACTCGCCAGGACCGCTGCAAGAAAGGAAACTTTGATCGAGGCGAATAAGGCTTCCGTCGGTCCGTAGAAAACCAGCTGGTTGGGAAACGGACGATTCAACCATGCAACCATTTCGCCGGAAAAGGCAAAGGACACCATCAGGGCCACCAGAATCGTGGCCCCGATGATGATTAGACGCTTCTTGACGGTCCGGATATGTGCGGCAAGGGGATTGAGAATCTGTGCCATGACTCCGGTCCCGGTTGCTGATCGACGCCACCCCCACGACGATGCTCCTTACTGTGGAGCGGCCTCCAGCTCGTGGTCTCGCCAGACACGAATCATCTCGGCCATCTTGTCTTTCTTCGCCAACTTCTCTTTGTGCAAATCCTTCATGGTCAGCTCTTCGTCCGGAGTCAGTACGTGGCGCTTCTGCAATTGGATTAACTCCAGATCCAGACGGTGGTGAGCCTCTTCCAGTTCACGGAATTCGTGACTGGACTGGCGCAGCCGTTCCGCAATCATCGCAATCATACTGTCTGTCAGCATGTCGCACCTCCTGGCTATAGATTACTGCAGCGGCCTGATATGTCCTCTCTCGCGACCGATTTCCTGTGTCAATCGACCAGACTCCGACACAATCGGGTCCAGTTCCATCAGCAACGCATCTTCTATGGGATTAGTATAGTACGTTGGTCGGGTCGTCACGTCGCGAAACCCAAGACTTCGGTAGAATGCATGAGCGGCATGGTTCGAAGCCCGCACTTCGAGCACGGCGCGCACCGCAGCTTGTGCGAGCCCCACCTCCAGGGCCTGTATAACCAAGGCCTTGGCGATACCCTTGTGCCGCATCGACTCGATGACCGCCAGGTTCATCAGCCGTACTTCCTCGAAGACGACCCAGAAACAGAGATACCCGACAATCGATACGGAATCCCCTTCGCCAGGTGACCTCTGCTTTGCCACTAGAAAATGCGCGAAGGGATTGCCGCTCAGTTCCGCTTCCAGCATTTTGCGCGTCCAGGGGGCCGAGAAGCAAGCTTCTTCGATCTTCAGAATGTCCGGCAGAGCCTCGACGGTCGCCGGCTCAATGATCCATTCCCCCATCACCAATCCCTCTCTGACAGGATGCTGAAAAGGGGCGTGGTGGCTGGAACGATCCCCGTGCTCGCGCAACGCACGGCCTCAGAAGAATGGGAGCAAGCAGGCAGACCGTTCTTCTTGCTCGCAGAGCCCCCACGATAAAGCGGTGGTCGCTCGATGCGCGCAGTGAAGAACAATCTGCCTACTCCCTCTGGGAAAGTTGGGGAATCAGAAGGTCCTCGTCCCATGCGCGCAGTAAATGATAGCCTCGGCCACTCCCCTAAGGGGAGGTATAGGGAATTGGAAGGCCCTCGCTCGGGATAAAGCGCGTCTCGGGTGAACGGCTGCCAAGCAGCCGGGGGTTGGGTGGGTGAGAAATCCCCTGAGGGCTGAGTGGGTGGAGTATTGCGCGCAGTTGGGATCATCCCAGCCACCCCTTATAAAGTGATAGCTCGCTGCGGCCTTGCCTGGGACAAGGTGCGTCCCAGGGCAAAGAGTCTGCCTTGGCAGACTCAGGGCGGGCGGGTGAACTAGCCGCCAGGGTTGGGCGGGTAAGACATCTGGCCTTTTTGAGCATCCTGCGGAATACCCCCCTCGTTATTCAACGGCCTGGCCACGTTGTCATGCCCCATCTCGTGTTCCGCCCTTGCTTTTTCCTTGCGCCGCCCTCATGTGACCAGACGTAATCCGTGCAGCCGCTACACGTGCACTCACTTTTCTTGCCACCCGGTTTTGACGCAGGGCCACCGGCGACAGGCCTCCGGACTCTTCGTACTTCAGCTCTGCAGCGGTGCGTTGCACATACAACGGACTGATGCCGATTCCTGCATACTCACCTCGCCGAAGCCGCTCAATCCCTGCCAATCCGATCGAGGCGGCCGAGGGTTTCATGGCAGGGTCCGGCGCCTCGACGACCGTGGCGGAGGGAGGAATCGATGCGCGGATGGCTGACGCTTCGACCGTCCAACCTTCGCCAAATACGAGAACCGATCCTGTGAGACTGTTCCCCAGCATCGTGGGGGTACCCACCTGTTCTGACATCACTCGCTCCAACCGATCATCGCTGGTCCAGTGAAACACCGCCCAGTAGAGTTCCCCACGGCGACTATTGAGAATGGGACAGAGTAGCGTCGAGGTTCCTCTGAGATTCCAGGCCATACCCTCCAGTGTCGGCACCACCGCCAAGGGGAGCTGACTGATCGTCCGAAACCCGAGGAGCGTTGCCAGGCCGACACGAAGTCCCGTGAAAGATCCGGGACCAATCGACACGACGAGGCCATCTAATTGCTTAAGTGTCAGACCCGTCTCACGAAACAACCGATCGATCGTAGGCAGCAACAGCTTGGCATGCGATCCAGCCGCATCCTGGTCGTGCCGGGCAATCACGCGCGACCCATCGAGGATCGCCACACTCTGCCACGAGGTTGCGGTTTCAACGGCGAGGACTTTCATCCACCTACACGTGTCCTAGTTCGGATGCTTTAATCGGCTGATTCGGAATGATCTCGTAGAACGTTACCAGGACACTGCCCTGCCCTTTCCCGTCTTCCAAGGAGATCTTAAAGGGCCGCACCAAGCGCACGTCACCGACTGCAAAACCACCATTGGCGTCCCCGATCGGACGAAAATCTTCGTACTGAATCGTGGCCTCCACATCGCCGGCATTCGAGAACCGATCCTCTTGGACGACGAGCAACGTCCGCCGCTCGAACCAGAGTCGCCGTTGAATCGCCTGTACACCGTCCTGGGATGGACCCGATACGTCGAGCCGATATCGTTCGCCATCCTCCACAAGCTTCACGGTTTCATTCGTCGCGACCGCACTGATACCCAACACGCCCCCCATCGCCCACACGCTCAATTGAAACGGCCGAGCAAGCTTTCCCATCTCGCTCATGTCGGACGAACTGCCGGACAGAACACGGCCCATCGTCGGCAATCGCAACCTGAACTGATCATCAGCCTGCACAAATTCGAAGAGTTCGCTGCCGACCGTGGTGAATCCGCGCAGGCGCATAGTATTCGGACGACGATAATACAACGCCCCCTCCACCCGTGACGCGATAGGAATGATTCCTCCCCGCACCTTCGCGCTGAAGAGACCTTTCATCGTCTGGATCGCCGCTTCCCGCTGACTCAGCAGAGCCGTCAGCTCCTCCACCGTCGCCTGCTTGAGCTGGACCCCCTCGCGCGGCACAAACAGTGAACAAGCCGATAATAGGGTAAGAGTCAAAACACTCACGACAATAGTACTGACAAAAGGACGCCCCGCGTTCCCTCTTCTCCCACCACCAATCACAGTGAAAGGGACCGGTGGATGAGCCTCCACTGCGCGCGTCCTGGACATGAAGGCACGACCCTGCAGGTTGCTCAAAAAGTTCGTCCAGCAAGGCCGCAGCGAGTGAAGGGCCGAGGCGTACCCTCTGGGGTACGTTGAGGGTCTGAACGATGCGAGAACGATGCTGGCGGACTTTTTCAGCATCCTGCTATGCCAGAACCACATCCAATGCCTCCCCCACCTCTCGAATCCCGATCAATTCGATCCCATCGATGGGCTCCAGCTTGGCCAAGTTCCGTTCGGGCAACAGACAGCGTTTGAATCCCATCTTTGCCGCTTCACGAATCCTCATCTCAGCCTGACTGATCGCGCGCACTTCACCGCCGAGCCCCACTTCACCCAACACCAACAATCCCGGCTCAATCGGCACCTCGCGCAAACTCGATGTGACCGCCGCCACGATGCCCAAATCGATGGCCGGCTCGTCGATATGCATCCCCCCGACGACGTTCACATAGACGTCTTGTCCGGACAGATGCATACCCAGCCGCTTCTCCATGACCGCGAGCAACAGCGAGACTCGATTCTGCTCCACGCCGTTCGCCATTCGTTTCGGCATCGCATAACTCGTGGAAGACACCAATGCTTGTAGTTCGACCAGAATTGGCCGTGATCCTTCGAGACTGGATACCACCACCGATCCCGTCGTGCGCTGGGACCGTTCCGCCAAAAACAACTCGGAGGGGTTGCTCACTTCCTCCAACCCGGAATCTTTCATTTCGAATACGCCGATCTCGTTGGTCGAGCCAAAGCGATTCTTCACCGCGCGGAGAATACGAAAACTGTGGCCCTTGTCTCCTTCAAAATAGAGCACCGTATCGACGATGTGCTCCAATAGTCGCGGCCCGGCGATCGCTCCATCTTTGGTGACATGCCCAATGATGAAGACCGGCACGCTGCTGCGCTTCGCGTACCACATCAATTGGCCGGCCACTTCCTGCACCTGACTGATGCTGCCCGGCGCGGACGTGATCTGTTCCGTGTAGACCGTTTGAATCGAATCGACAACCATCGCGGCCGGCTGGATCTCTTGCGCCGCTTTGAGGATTTGTTCGAGGGAGGTTTCTGCCAGGATTAAAAGATTCGGATGCTCGATGCCGAGCCGCTGCCCCCGCATCTTGATCTGCCTCGGAGATTCTTCTCCGGAGACATACAGCACCGGTTCTTCCTTGGTAGACAGGCGCGGGAGCGCCTGCAGTAACAGTGTGGTCTTCCCAATTCCGGGATCGCCGCCGATCAGGATGACCGAGCCAGGAATCACTCCCCCACCCAGCACCCGGTCGAATTCGCCGATCTGCGTCAGCCGCCGATCCTCACCGACCACTTCGATATCGGCAATCGGCGTGGCCTTCGCCTGCGCCATCTTCATCGCAGCAGGCCGCCCCTTACCGGTCGGCGCCTGCCGTTCCTCTTTCATGGTGTTCCAGCCGCTGCAGTCCGGGCAGCGACCAAGCCATCGAGGCGACTGGTGGCCGCAAGCTTGGCAGGAAAAACTAGTCTTCGCCCGCATGAAGAGGCGCCTCAATAAAGCCCCGCGCAGCAAGCTGCGGGGTATTCTGCGAAATTCTCCGACCCGTCGGCCAGAGCTTTTGGGCGGCATGCCGAAGCCGCTACCTTCCTTCGCCAAGGCTACGGAGTGTTCTCCTCGTCTTCATCCCCGCAGCAAGCTATAGGGTAGGCGGCGAAGGAGAATACGATGGACCTGAGGGCTATATTAAAGGATTAGGAAGGGGGAATGGAAGGAGATACCGGTCCCTTATGCCACGACTCGCAGGCGATATTGTTTCCCTCCGATATCCACTCGCGACTGAAAACACGTACTGCCCTCCACTTCAGGCGCTTTCTGCTCCGGCGCTTGTTTTGGTGGCACATACAAGGTGAAGCTGACGCTCACGTTCTGCGATGGCAAGGCGCTTGGCGTGGCGTTCTCCATAGCGAGAAACAGTGAACTTGCGCTTACGACTGGCTCCGTACTCGTTGACCCAGAAGGCCAGCCAAAATTCACGGGTGCGGCCAGTATTTCGATTGGTACGTTCCTCATATCTGGCAACGCCAGGAATGCCCGACGTATTGTTCCGACGAAGGCGAGTGCGGACCCAGATTGCATGGGCGAAGGGCGAGTAATGACGAAGAAGTTCGTCTCGATATTCCACTGCGGTCTTCAAGGCCTTGCGTTTCCCGCCATGGATTGAGTCGGAGAAAGTCTTGGCGATAATATCATTGCAGCGTTGCAGCGTGACTCGCCAAGCATGGGTTCGGCTCGCCTCGTGGTCTATGCGGATGATGTTGCGAGGAGGAGTCATTCTGGAGAGCCTCAACGTCGCGTTAACCGGAGAACAAAGGCAGCGTGGTGCACAGCTCTCACAATTTCTTACACATGTCCGTCCACTCGCTCAACACCCCCACTGCCTCCGCCATCGACGCGATGTCCTGGATATCTTTGGCTTGTGGTCGCCTAACCTTCAATATTTGATGGACATCCATAAGGTCATGCGGTCCGCCAGCGTAGAGTTTTAGAATAATCAGCACTTGCCAAGACACAACCGGAACCGAACATTCCAGAACAGACAACGTCTCGATATTCCTAAAGGCTAACTCTGTGAGAGGAGACGGGAGACACACCAACTGCAACGAGACCGGTTTATGCCCAACCTCGATGGACACAGTCACCACGCCTCGCAATGGATCGTCTGGCGCACCAGCTTGATAGTGGCCACCAATGAATGTTGCGAGCGCCTTGGGGTCAGCCTGGCCGATCGCAATGGCAAAATCGAAATCTTGAGTCGCTCGAGGCACTCCCCAAGCTGAGACGGCAAACCCCCCAATGAGCGCATACCCGCTGAGGAGCCCTCGACTCTGGGCCGTCTCAAGACGCGAGAGGATTTCAGCTAATGCTTCTTGGAACATGCGCTGTGGAAAGCGGCTGCAGCGTCGGACAGCTCAAGGGCAATGAGCAGCCGCTGTTCAGGGGTGAGTCGCCGGGCTTCGTCGATCTTCCTTTGCGCCAGCATGTCGCCAAGCTTACTGGGCCGTCGCGACGAACTCAGGCCGGTAAACGAAGATCTAGATTTCGATTTCATAATGCTATCTTACATGGAAACGCCATACCCGTCACCACTCATGACGATGACCTTGTGGCGACTCCCCCGCCATGACGGGAATACATTCGCCGTGCGACTTGATTCCAAGCGACTGCGCCAGGCGGCACAGAGCGAGATTGGACATCTCGATAAGTCCATACTCACACCTGACCCCGTTTCCATACAAGCTGCCGCGTAGGAGTCCGATTCAGACATAGGCTTAACGACCCAAGCTCAGCGACCCGGCCCACGAGCGCGTTCGATTGCAACCGGGGCGCAATGGCCGGGTTCGCTGCAGCGCATGGTTTGCCGCTTTCATTGTTGCAGTCCAAACCAGCGGGCGCGGCGACTCGAACCGAAATGCTCTTTGTCGGCGCGGAGGGCAACTGACGGTTTGTGATAAGTGCCCGTCGGACCATCGGGATTGGAGAAGAAGTCAACGTCGACGCGGCCAATCCGCCCGGCGCCAAACTCGATGTAGCATGAGCCTGTCCCCTTGTGGGTCACCGGCACCTCGTTGTTCCGCAGGCGTGCGATCAGTGCGGTGGCGACGGCGCGCGCGGCGCCCTCGGCGAAGACCCCGGCTTTCGGCGTACCCTGTCGCGCACAATCGCCGATGGCGTAAACCTCCGGGAAGCGCGTCTCGAGCGTCTTGGGCTTGACGGGCACATACCCGTCCTCGGTCATGCCGGTCTCCTCGAGAATTTTCGGGGCACGGTTCACTGGGACGCCAAGGAAGAGATCGTAGGGAAACTCGCGGCCGTCGTCGATGGTGGCGACCCGGCGCTGTGTGTCGATCGACCTCACTTCGCGGTTGGCGACGAAGGTGATGTTCCGCTCCGCGAACGCGGCGAGCAACGCCCGCGAGGTCTCGGGTGACGGAGGCACTGGGGTTTCGAGCGGGAGGATGAGCGTGATGTCGCAGGCGCTCCGGATGCCGCGGGTCGTGAGGTAATCGTGCATCATCAGCGCCGCCTCGCTGGGTGCCGGCGGGCATTTGAACGGTGCCCCGCAGACGCCGATGAGAACACGGCCTTGGGTGAACGTGGGGAGAATTTCACCCAGCCGCGCCGCGCCTGCAACGGTGTAGAACTCGGTGGCATCCGCCAGACCCGGCGTGGCATCCAAATCGTAGTCGGCGCCAAGCGCGACGACCAAGAAATCCGCCTCGTGGGTTCCGCGATCGGTCGTGACGCGCTTGGCGACAGGATCGATCGACGAGATCCTCTCCTGGAGAAAACGCACGCCGGGCTTCACGAATTTCTTATACGGTAGTCGCACCGCGTCGAGCGTCGTGCGCCCGAACATCACGTCGAGCTTCGAGTAGCCGAACGTGAAGGCGTCGCCTTTGTCGATCAGCGTCACGTCGATGCCGTCGCCGAACGCCTCCGAGAGCATGGTGCTCAGTTCGAGCCCACCGAAGCCGGCTCCAAGAACGAGGATGCGCTTTTTCATAGGACTGCTAAATTGATATTCATTTGCTCTTACCGCTCCGCGGCTAACAATAATTAGACTGCTCCGCATAAGATGCGGAGTTCTGGTTTTCTGTCCGTATACCACGCCTTGGGATTTCTTGTCGAAGGTCAGTTACCCCCTTTGCATTCAATTGTGTATTGCCTGTCAAGCGGTTTGTCACGGCATCTTATGCAGATCAGATAACACCACCTCCTTGAATTGTTCTGAAACAAGCGGGTGACTGGGCTATCCTTCACTGCGCGCATCGAGGGACCGGCATCCATCTAAATGGTCCCTCCAAACTCGCCCGCTTTCACTCTCTTGGAAGGGCACGCATGTTGGTTTATGTGCGGCCGTCGAACGAGGCCCTTCTCAGGGCGCGCGTTCCGGGAGCACATAAACCAACGTGAGCGCCCTTCCAATCTTTTTCATCTTCTACTTTCCTCCTCCACCTAGAGTGGAAAACCTCCCCACAAGCGGGCGGTTAGGGGGCTCCTTCACTGCGCGTGTCGGACGAGCACTGTTTCATCGTGCGCGTTCCACGAGCAAGAGGAGCCCCCTAACCGCCCGCTACATTTTCTTCCGCACCTCCTTCCACTCCTTCGCCACCTTCGCCTTCCGCGGCGCATCACCCTTGGCTGGTTCGGGCACCATTACGGCGTCAAGGCGCCGCTGGAGAAACGCTTCGGCAAAGGCCTTCGTACGCCCCACACCTATTTTGAGCGTCTTCCACCCGGCGGCATGCATTTCATCGAGTTTCGCCCCAAATGCCTCTGGATCGGACGGCAGCACGAGGATGTGCCCGACCGGAAACTTCTGATCCTTGAGCCATTGTCTGGCTTGCGCGTTCACCAGATCGTTGGGACCCCCCGCCTTATCCACTGTCACCACATAGAGCACGTTGTAGTAGAACTGCGTGAGCTTGCCGAGTTCGTTCGCGGCATCAGGCATCGGGCGTCTGCCTTCCGCCTCCTTACCGGGCCAGGTCACGGTCGGCCCCTGTCCGGTGGGGTCTTCCATGAGGGCCGCCATTTCCACGGCCATGATCGGGTTGCGACGTTCCCACACGGCCAGGTTTGCACCAGCTTCGACCACGGCGACTCTCGGAGTAGTTCCGACGCGCACGGTAAATGGGACCGCCCCTTTGGCCTTTGGGGTATACGACAAGAAGGCCCGCCCGTCGCCACCGGTCATCGCGGTAGCAACGACTTTGCCGACGACGAGAAGCTCGATAGGTTCTCCTCCCAGACCGGTCTCCGTCAGAAGGCCTTTCTGTGTGAGCGTCGCTTCAATGGTCGCCGGCTGGTTGGGAGAGGTGAGGCTATCGTGAACCGTCAAGGTTCCGGGAATCTTCTCCGCTGCGGAGAGGATTGTGGTCGCAGTCCAGAAGAGGAGGATGGTGAAGAAACCGGCTCTGCGGAAGAGAACACTCATAGGCCGCACAGCCACATAAGAACAAAAGGAAAACATCGAACAGGACGCTCAAAAAGTCCGTCCAGCAAGGCCGCAGTCAGAAGCCTTCCGATTCCTTATACCACTCTTAAGGGGAGTGGCCGAGGCTGCCCTTTACTGCGCGCATCGAGCGACCACGGTTTCATCGTGGGGGCTCTGCGAGCAAAAAGTGCACCTGGCCACTCCCCGCCCCATTTTTCAGCATCCTGCTAGGAGGTTAGGCCTTCAGGGCCGCTATCACGTCATCCGCATGACCGCCAACCTTGACCTTGCGGAAGATTGCCTTCAACTTGCCGGCCTGGTCGATCACAAAGGTACTGCGTTCGATGCCCCAATACTTTCTGCCGTACATGCTTTTCTCTTTGTAGACCCCGTAGGCCTTCGCGACGACCTTGTCCTCGTCGCTGAGCAATGTGAACGGCAAGGTAAATTTCTTGATGAATTTCTGGTGAGATTCCTGGCCGTCAAAACTCACGCCCAACACAACCGCTCCCGCCTTCTTGATCGGCATGGCGGCATCACGGAAGTCGCACGATTCCTTGGTACAGCCAGGGGTATCATCTTTGGGATAAAAATAGAGGACAACCTGCTTACCCGTAAAATCTTTCAGACTGACCGGTTCTCCCGATTGATCGGGAAGCGACAGAGCGGGAGCCTTATCACCGATGTTGAGTTCCTTTGCCATCTCAGCGCATTCCTTCTCCGGTTATTATCGCGGCCCGCCGTAACCGCCAGGCATGCGGGTCCCGTCTGGAAGTAGTCTCTTCTTTTTTGGAACCTCCGGGTTGCCGAAGGGCCTGAGCGCGGGCGAATCCCAAATCACTTTGTCGCCCGGAGCCAGATTGGCCGCTTCCATGAACTGGTGGCGCGCTTGCTCCTGGTCGCCCAAGGCATGCAAGGCCAAGGCATAGTTATAGTGCGCGGGCCCCGATTGAGGAGCCGCGGCCACCGCTTGGGAAAAATAATTCTTCGCGTCGTCGAACTGCTTCGCTTGATAGGCCTGCGTCCCCTGTTCAGTCAGAGTCACCACTTGCGGCTTCACTCCGGACTCGAGCGCCAATGGAACCAACGGCTTCGCCTTGCCCATGATAGAACAGGCGACGGCCCCGATGAGCAAGAGGATCACTCCGAGCATGGACAGGTATTTCATCACGCCGCCACGTTCCATCCGCCCCTCACCCGTGCACATGTTTCCGCGTTTCTTCCTCGAACGTTTTCCGATAGAGTACTTCCCACTCCGCGCTGCCCTCGACAATCCCGCGCGAGTAGGAGGCCAACTTCTCCTTGACCTTTCGATCAATCTCTTCTTCTTGCGCCAACTCGGATGCGAGCACCCGCTTGATCTCTTTCAGAACCCGCCCCTCGTCGGCCTGTACCGTCACCTGTGGGCTTTTCTTGACCACCTGAAGAATGATGTGGGAGAGATGGCTGCTTTTGTCTTCGCTCAACATATGGAACTCGTCAGAGGTGAGGGGTTAGGCGTAAGGGGTTCCCGACTAGACGGCCCATTTATCTCACCCCCCTTACCCCTCACACCTTACCCTTCACCATTTTAAAGAATGATGCCCCGCTCCCGCGCCAGTTTACTCTTCACCATCGTGAACATCCGCTGATAGTCCACGTGTCCCCGCTCGATGTCTTGCTCGTAGGCTTTCAATAGCTGCCGCACTTCGGCGTTCAGGCGGTCTTCGACCGACAGTTCCTCAATAATGGCATGATCGATCTGCTCAACGAACACCTTGCGATCCCCGACAATTGCTACCTGCCCCTCCTGGTGCAGCCTGGTGGCGAGCGTCTCAGAAATGTGGCGAATTCGTTCTTTCGACAGTCGCATAGCTAGCAGACTGCTGAAAAACTATGCCGGCACGAGAACTTTGGTTGTCCGCACATGTACCACAACAAGAGCATGTTCCCGTAGGATGCTCAAACAGTTCAACATTCTCACCCACCCGACCCTGGCGCGCCGAGACGCGCCTTGTCCCAAGCAAGGCCGCAGCGAACTATCACCTTTTAAGGGGTGGTTGGGATGATCCCGACTGCGCGCGTCCAACGAGGGCCTTCGTAGGCCGCGCGTTGCGCGAGCACGGGGATCGTCCCAGCTATCCCGCCCCCTTTTCACCGTCCTGCTAAATCCGTTCGATCCGAATGGTCGAGATATCCATCACACGCCGCAGCACCGAAGCATCCCCGAGAATGCGGCCGATGACATTGACACGGTCGGCCGGGACCGGATCCTGCCCCATACTCATCGGTGTGCGTCCGAAGAAAATGGCCAGGACCTGTCCCGCCCCCCAGAAGGCGACATCGCCGACTTTGATTTGATTGGTCGCCGTCTCCCGATGGTCCTTCACCCCAGACAATTTACAATAGAACTCTTCGCCCCATGTGTTGACCGGACTTTCAACCGGTAATGCGGCATAGACTTCTTGCGCCGTCTTCGTCGACTTGAGTTCCGCGTCGAGCTGCACAGAGCCAACGGTGATGCGAATTTTGTTGGGGAGATCAGCCATTGCGTTCCGATCGGCCCCACCAGGCGACCGTCAGATGAAAACCCGCTCAGGCCGCGGACTTTAGCTTGTTTATTCGGTGAAATCAAGGCTACAATCTCGCGCTCACATGCTCACGTCTTCCTTCGTTCTTCTCAAAGGTATCGGCCAAAGTTCCGAACGCCGTCTTTGGCAGGAGGGCGTTCTCGATTGGGCCACATTCCTCCGATCTGCGACCCTGCCCGGTATCTCCTCGACCAGAAAAGAGTGGTATGACCGCGAACTCGCCACCGCCCAATCGCGCCTGGAAGAAGGCAACGCACAATTCTTCGGCACCTGCCTGAAGAGTCGGGAGCACTGGCGCCTCTTCGAGACGTTTCGCCATCGTACGCTCTATCTGGACATCGAGACGACAGGGATGTCTGCGCACGAGGGGCATGTGACGGTGGTCGGATTATATCGCAACGGGCACATGACGAGCCTGGTCCGCGGGGAAACATTAACGGAGGACCGATTGTACGCAGAACTGGAGCAGACAGATCTCTTCATTACGTTTTTCGGCAGCGGGTTCGACATTCCCTACTTGCAGGCGAAGTTCCCCCGGTTGAATTTCAAGAAACCGCACTTCGATCTGTGCTTCGCGGCCCGCAGGCTCGGGATGCAGGGCGGACTGAAACGCATCGAGCACGAAGTCCAGATTGAGCGTGAGCGCGATGTGATGGGACTCGACGGCTGGGAAGCCGTGCGCCTGTGGCACCAGTGGTGCGCGGGAGACGAGGCCGCACGCGATCTGTTGCTGAGGTACAACGCGGCCGATACCCAAAATCTCGAACCGCTTTCGGCGTTGCTCTACGACCGGATGGTCGCGCGATTCGGCCCGTCTTCTGTAGGATTTCCACCGGTCCGTCACCAAAAGACGGCCGAGGTCGCTCTGTGACACAACCCCATCAGTGGACTGGGGTCGGTCGAACCGAGACGGGTCATGTTCGAGCGTCGAACCAAGATGCGCTCGCCCTCCTGAATGACTGCGGCGTCTGGATCGTGGCAGATGGGATGGGTGGTCACCCAGCAGGGGATCTCGCGGCCCAAACTGCCGTGGCCGTGGCCACACAGCGTACGCGGGAACGAGCGGCCTGGCTCCGCGAGCACCCGAGCGCTGCCGCCGAGTTCGTGGCAGACCTCGTGACGAGCGCCAACCGGCAAATCCATGACCTCATGCTGGCGAAACCCTCCTTGAAAGGAATGGGTACGACCTTCGTCGCCTTGGCAATGACGCCGGCATCGATGCCGGTCGCCCATATCGCCCACCTGGGAGATAGTCGCGCCTACCTCTATCGGACAGGACAGCTCAAGCAATTGACGCGCGATCACACCCTCGTCGAGAAATTTGTGCAGCGCGGCCTGATCGATGCGGCCACGGCACTCACACATCCTGAGCGTCACATCTTGACCAAAGGCCTCGGCATGGGCGTCGACATGAAACCGGAGCTGACCGCGACGCCGGTGACTCCGCACGACCTGATCGTGCTCTGCAGCGACGGGCTCACGAAAATGTTGGAGGACGCAGCCATCGCATCGCTACTCTCCCGTGCAAGCGGCGATCCACACCGCGCCTGCCACGACCTGATCGAGCAGGCGCTGAACAGAGGAGGAGAAGACAATGTGACCGTGATCGTCGTGGCGTGCATGGCGTCTGCCGTTGCGGTGCCTTAACCATTGACAAGACCCTATCGGCCCTGTAGCCTCCAGCTCTAGCCAGACAGTTTTTCCTCCCGCTTCCCTTGTGAACCAGGCAGGAGAATCATTATGCGTGTGTCCGAACTGTGTCGTCTCATCCTGTACATGATCATCGGAGGGATCTGTTGGGTTCCCGCAGCCATGAGCGGCACCGCAGATAATACCGAACTCGAAACGACAGTCCGCGCCCTCGTGCGAGCCAATGCCGAGAAGGATTTGCCCGCCATGTCCAAGCTTATGGCCCACGATGCCGATATTACCAGCTATTCCATCGGAGGCCGGAAATACGTGGGATGGTCTGACCTTGAGCGAGATATCAAGGAGGAGTTTGCAAACGTCGCTGCGCTCGACCTTCCCATTTCCGAACTCAAGGTGTGGTCGAAGGGAGATATTGGATGGTACACGATGGAATTGGACTATGTGCGTGTCCTCGGTCAGGGACCGGACCAGCAACGCGCCGCCCTGCCGTTACGAGAAACCGGCGTGCTTGAGCGTCGAAACGGCAAATGGGTCCTCCTTTCCTGGCATGAATCCCTCCGCAATGCCAGCGGCGCGTTGCCTGTCGATGATCGGACGTATGCTGCTACACCACGCACCGTAGCTTCATCGACCGGCCAATCCGTCGTCCTTGATTTGAGCGGGGAATGGGATATTCTCGAGGTGGAGGACGACAAGCACTACAAAGCCACACTCGACAAAGCCGGCAACGGCCCCTATACCCAGCACGGTGGACGATTCGCCACCACAAAGTATGCCGACCGTCTCTGGCAAGGCACCTGGCAGCAGCCGGGCAACGATCGCGAAGGAGAATTTGAACTCCTCCTCTCCGAGGACGGGACCCAGGCCAAGGGTGTATGGTGGTATTCGCGGGTCGGCACCCAGAAGAATATTCCCCCTCGCGAACACGGCGGGACCTATCTTTGGAAACGGTTCGCCCCGCCATCAACTGCACAATGACACCTGCGTACCCCACTAGGAGTCTGCGGAAAAACTATTGTGGTACGGTGGAGTTTCAATGGCCCGCACTTCTAGGACAACAGGAGAACACCGCGCAGGATGCTCAAAAAGGCCGTCCAGCAAGGCCGCAGCGAGCGAAGAGGAGAAGGCGTACGCTTCGGTACGTTGAGCCTCTGAGCGAAGTGAGAACGCCGCTGGCGGACTTTTTCAGCATCCTGCTAGTGTATACGAGCATCGCACCACACATTCGCGTGATCACTTTTTATTCTTGGGAGGTTTTATGCGTCAGGCACTCCTCACTCTGCTTGTCAGCATCTGTTTGGTGACCCCTGTCCTCGCAGACGATGGTCACGACCACCATGCCGTCCCGACGCTTAAGAATCAAACGGCCACGACCGTCACGATTCAAGACAATGTCGTCACCCTCACGTTCGGTCCTATCGACCTCCCGGCCGCTCACGAGGGAGAACTGGCGGCGTCGATGCCCAAGCATAACTTTCAGCTTCCCAAGGATATGTATATGGTGGGTTATAAAACCGCGGTCTTCACCAAAGAAGGGAAGCCCCTCCCCAAGAACTATCTCCATCACATCCTGATGCTCAATAACGACAAACCGAGCGTCTCATGCGAGGGCGAACCGTTGTTCTTTGCAGGAGCAGGACTGGAGATGACTGAGACGCGTTTTCCGGAGGGCTATGGGGTCAAGCTCGCCAAGAGTGATCACCTCATGTCGATCGTCGCATTTTATCACAAGGCGCCGATCACGAAGGATGTGATGGCGACCTTCACCATGTACATGGCACCCGAAGGCGCTCCCATCAAAGAAATGGACGTGTATCAGGTGGGGATCAATATTGTGTGCTTCAGCAAGTTCTCTCAGCGAGGCCCAGACCAAACGGATGAAGGGATTGAGATTACAACCGGAGTCCAGGTCCATAGCGCACCGCTCAAATTCTCAATGGATGGCTGTGTGAAATACGCCTACCCACATGGACATGACGAACTCCTAATGGTCGCGCTGGACAATAAGACCAAGAAACAGACCCTACTGCGGACAGTTCCCGATGTCGGCCAGGACGGGACCTTCCGCGAGTTTCTACCGCACCAAGTCTATCAGGATAGTCAGGGGTTTCCTGTGACGAAGGCTGATGACTATGAGATGGTCATGGTCCATCACCATCCCTTGCAGAGACAAGCGGCGCACCATGGGATGGGAAACTATTTGCTGTACATGACCCCTGGCGCTTGTCCGACGACGTCCAATACGCCACTCGCCAAGTAGCGGCAACACACACCTCTTTATCCGCCGCACGGTCTGCGGTGGGTACCGCGGCATTCCCTCATGTATTTCACGCCCCGTGTCCCTCCAATTCCGTTCAATTTTGTTCGTCATCGAAGCCCGTGAGCCTCCCCCTACCAAAGAAGGAGCCCATTTCATCGCATGAAGACTGGGTTTCCCACCTCCGCCTGTGCTATTCACATCCTTATCCTCAGATGCGGCCCGAGTCGCTTACCACAGAAGCGTAGGGGCCGAGTGTCTCAGATCATGTGAGGGCGAAACTTGTGATATCGCTCTGGGACTTGGCTTGCTCGAATTCCCAGGAAGCACAGGGATATTTTGATGCCGCAGAGTGAGCCGGTCACCATCCTGATTATCAGCGAACAGGCTGAACCCGTTAAACTCATCACCGTCAGTCTACGTGGATTCTTTCCTGGCTGCCGTGTGGACGTCGCCTATTCCGCCGAAGAAGCCCGTGCATGGGCATCGTCGCACGAATGGACCCTCATCCTCATCGACGAACAGTGCCTTGCCGGGGACTACACCTCCCTACCAGCCGAATTCAAACGCCGTGCACCGTATGCGGGGATTATTCTGTACAGCGACCGCTCCGACTCAGCCTCGGCGATTCAAGCACTCCAAGCCGACGTTGATTTTTTTCTCTCGAAGAAATCTTCAGCCTTTCTTACGGAACTCGTGTTCTGTGCCAAGGAAGCTATCGAGAAACGTCACCTGAGAGTGACCCTGGAACACGCACTCGAACGCCATCGTCGGCTTGTCGAATCCCTCAGCGACATCGCCTACGAATTGGATGCCAACGGCCTTTTTGTGACGGTCAGTCCGGGCATCGTCACGCTATTGGGCTATTCACCTAATGAACTCATTGGATTTCCCTATACCATTCTCGTTCCTCCCGGCCAGGAGTCGGTGGCTCGATATCGTCTCAACGAACGCCGCTCCGGAGCACGGGGCACCAGCCGCGTTGAATTGACCTTGCGAGGGAAACCCACGCAGGACAACAAGCCGCTGACTCTCACGGCGGAGGTCAACGCCAGAGGACTCTATGACACCCGTCGCCGATTTCTCGGCACGGTGGGACTGATCCGAGAGCTTTCCCAAGCCGAACAACAAGACACCACGATCCATCAACTTCGCGAGCAACTCCAGCATAGGGATGCACTGCTCGTGCTGGCCCAGCAAGTCACGCTGTTGTCCCAACGGCTGCACGACCCACTGGCCTCACTGTTGACACAGTCCCAGCAACTCCTCACCACTATTCGCAACGCACGTTTGGACGACCAAGCCGAAACACTCGCAAGCCACGCCGCAGTAGCGACGAAGCTCGGAGCACAGCTGGCGGAGGCCTTTCAAGAGAGTGGGGAAGGCGCCTTAGGACATTCGATCAATGCGGTTCTTGACGACGTACTCTTCCCCACGACCCCGGCATTCGTGGATGGTGCAGGCATCATACGGCAGTTCTCCTCGCACCTCCCCCCTCTCGTTGGCGATCGCGAACAGGTCACGAAGCTCGTTCACCATCTCCTGAACTACGCGCAGACCTATTTGCTGACGGTCGGCCGTGCGCATCGACTCATTTTGAACACGCGCGCAGTGGGGCCTTCCTCCATCTCAGCAGATACCCCTGCCCTCTTCCCTCTCGCCCCACCTACTGAAATAGAAGTCGAGCTGCTCGAATCTGATATGGAGTGGTCGTCACAATCTCCGGCTATTTCACCCCCGTCCGTTGATCTCCTCGAGTCCTATGAGCTCGTCCGCCGACTGGATGGCACCTTGGATTTGTCGGCCCCGATGCATGGGCCCTTTCGTATGATCCTCCGTCTGCCGGTTGCCTCTCGTCCCCCTCTCGAGATACTACCGCTGCCGATGGCCGACTCTGCTCCCCCGCCCGCACCAGCTCCTGACATAAAGAGCACCACGACGGCACCAGTCCCGGCAGCCGATTCCGACAGACCACCTCAGGAACGGCGTCACTCACCTCGAGTTCTAACCATCCTGCCTGCCACGATCACCGTCGGGTCGGCGACGTGGGATGGCACCATTTCCAACCTCAGCCTCGGAGGGACCTGCGTGACACTCCCCGGCGACTTCCCCACCGTCCGGCCACAAGACGCCTATGTCGTAGTCAAGACGGCGGTGGGCATTCTCGAGTTGCACGGCAAGGCACAGGAGCGCTCCGTCTCCCTCCAAACCAAAACACCGGCCTCTCAGTTGATTGTGACATTTGAGCCTCCCAAACGAGAAGAGGGCGCCGTCCTGGCCTCGCTAATCCAGGCTGCGCAGGAACAAACTTTGCCCTTTTGCCTTGAGGTCCTGCTTGCTGCAGAGCCGCAGGATGAACTGCCTGCCAGCACCACCCTCGTACTAGGCGAGCGGCAAGATTACGACCAGCGCGAGGCCATACGTGTGGCCTTGCAGCTCCCAGTCCAGCTCGATGTCACAGATCCTGCCGGAAGAAATTACCGCCTCGAAGCGCTAACCACCAACCTCAGCCGAGACGGTGCCTGTCTTCACCTCAACGCTCGCCCTGAACTCCTGAATGGAATTGCCACGCTGCATTTCGCCGCCACACAGACCCAGAAACACCCCGGGACCCATGAGCCGGGCGCGCCGGACACTACACTGCTCGCCCGGATGATTTGGTCGGCTCCGGACCCCGCAGCGCCCAGCGAATTTCGTCACCAAGGTTCCGACCCTGCCCTTCGGGTCGGCCTCCGCTTTCAGGGCCTCACACCCTACGCTGAGCGCGAAGTGAACCGTGTCGTTCGACAACATCTGACGTCCCCGGGCGAATCGGAATCCTCCTCACAGCAGGCGTCGGTCGTCAGTATTCCACGAGAGTGTCGGAATCCACGCGGCCAAACGATCATGATCGCTGATGACCATCTTCGCCAGTCGCTTGCACCGAACACACCGGTCGTCATTATCGCTCCCGGCTATGGCCAGACCGCCTTGGATGCCAGTACCTTGTCGTACTACCTGGCGCATCACAGGCTCCGCGTCTTGCGTTACGACCACAGCAACCACGTGGGGCTGAGTGACGGCGAGCTGCAACAGACGACCTTACGGAGCATGCAAGCCGACCTTCTGAAAGTTGTGGAGTTTGTGCAACATACGTGGCCGACCGCTCCCCTGATTGTCATGGCGAGCGACATGGCCGCACGCGTCGCCCTCAAAATGGCGGTGCAATCCCGTCCCATCGACCTGCTTCTCCTGATCAATCCTGTCGTCGATATTCAAGCCATGCTCATGACTGTCCATGGTCATGATCTCGTGGCCGACCACCGATACGGACTCCGACGCGGCATCGCTAATCTGCTCGGGCTCAACGTCAATGTCGATCGCTTTGTCGGCGACATCGTCGCAGGCCACTTTACAGATCTGGCCTCCACGATTGCGGATCTGCGCCTCCTTCGTTCTCCGTCTGCCATTCTCACGATTCCCAGCAGCCCCCTCGGGCCATTGCCTCCAGCTGACCTCCCACAGGCGTTTCTCACCGCGCTGGGAGCCCATACCCGTTTGGCAACAGTTCCCGCACCGCTGCTCGGCCAGAACCTCCCGCTAAACGAACAACACCCCCCGGCCTTCCAAAAGATCCTGGAGCAGATCGCCGCAACCGTTTCGCTGCCGGACGTTCCGGCTGAATTCCGCGCACATACCTGTCGCATGCTGGCCCGTCAACAGCGCATCGAGATGGAGCGCACCCGCCTTCGCCACAATCTCTCGCAGATCGCGCGTGAGGCCTTGCGGGTCGCGCACCTACAGCTTTCCCAGCTCGGAAACCTCCATGAGCACTGGAAGCTCTTGGACGATCTCTACCGGCTGCTCAGCCCGCTCGATCCGGGCTCCATGCTTGTGGACGTGGGAGTCGGCCACGGCGATTTGGTCCGAGCCACGATGGTCAACCAGGCCTACCGCTCGCGACAGCGTGGATGGAGTCCGGAACGTCCCGTTCAGTTGATTGGCCTGGAACATTCTCAAGACTCGCTGACGCAGGCTCGACAAAGTCTTCGTGCCTTGCATCGGGAACTCGACAGCGACTTCGGAGGCACCCTCACCATCCACCCCCCCCTGACCACCGAATGGATGCGCGCGGATTGGACGCAGGGCCTTCCGTTCAAGGATCATTCCCTCCATCGCATCGTCTGCAATCTGTCACTTCCGTTCGTTCCCTCTCCACTGGTCACGATTCGTGAGCTGTACCGCATGCTCCATCCGCAGGGGCGCCTGGTCCTCACGGTCTTTCACCCCGACACCGATCTCTCGGTGCTCTATCGCCGGCATCTCCAGCGAGCGAATCAGGATGAATTCAGTCCACAAGCCCAGATCGTCCTGCACTACCTGGGTCGACTCCGAGAAGCCATCCGGCATGGATTGCTCCACATCTTCGACCGGTCCTCACTGGCCTCGTTCCTTCACCAAGCCGGCATCCTCACATCCCGCATCCTTCCTGCGTTTGATGGGCATGCCCTCTTCGCCGTCATCGAAAAAGATTAATCCGCTAGCTGAACGTGCCCGAGCCGTGTATACTCCCACCCGTACATCTTTGAACACATAAACGTTTCGTGCTCAATCTGCATTTCCGCTGGCGGGTCACACGGTGTCCCTACGCTCCCTGTTCGTTATGACATCACACCCCCTGAATACCGACATCGTGGCACCATCCTCCAGCGAGCTATTGAACATCGTCATGCGGTTTGCGGCCGACCTTGGAACGATGACCGACCTGACGACACTCGGAAATCGCATTATCCAAGAGCTCTGTCGCGCAGGCGCTACGACACATGGGACGCTGTTTCTGCTGGATCGCGAGCACGAATGTTATCGCCGCGCTAGCATGGTTGGCTCGGTCGCTCCTACGCTTATTCCTCTGACGCTGGCCGTGAGCCATCCTCTGCCCCAGCACCTACTCGCAACCGACCGGATCATGACACAGGCCGACTCGGCTGCTGACCTCCAAGAGACTGACTGCGGAGCCTCCGCACGCGCTGCCATGGAATCCATGCAGGCTACACGCATCGTGCCACACCTTAATAAAGGCCGTCTCATCGCCTTCTCACTCCTCGGCGCGGCACAACCATTGGCTGGAGAAAATGCGTTGACCAGATCCATGCTCGCTGCCCTGGCACAAACCGCCACGAATGCGCTAGACACCATTGTGCTGTATGAGGACCTTCATCGCTCGCACACGCTCATGAAACGCACGGATCGGCTGAAATCCCTTGAGACGATCGCTGGCGGCTTCGCCCATGAAATCAGAAACCCCCTCACGTCGATTAAAACCTTTATCCAACTCGCTCCTGAACGAAAAGACGATCCCCAATTCATTCAAGAATTCAGCAAAGTGGTGCTCGACGATGTGTATCGGATCGAACGGCTGATCCAGGAGATTCTCGACTACGCGCGATACATGGAACCCAAGCTGACGGACGAGGACTTCAACGACATTGTCGCCTCGTGCTTGTATTTCATCGATGTCAAGGCAGACAATCATGGGATCAAGATTGAAAAAGAGTTGGCGCCCGACCTACCTCGTGTCATGCTGGACCGACAGCAGATCAAGCAGGTCCTGCTCAATCTTCTCCTCAATGCCATGGACTCGATGGCAGGAACTGGTGGGCGCTTACGCGTCCAGACCAGTAAACTAGTGAAGCCGGGAGGGAACGTCTGGGCCCACATCGAAATCGAGGATACCGGTGAGGGAATCCAGGATACGAATCTCGAACACATTTTCGACCCATTTTTCACGACGAAACACGAGAGCGGAGAACACGAAGGAACAGGACTTGGGCTGACGATCGTCCATCAGATTATTCAAGAGCATCACGGCGAGATCCGGGTGAAGAGTTCGGTCGGTGTCGGCACCACGTTTTTCGTAAGCCTGCCTGCGTTACCCGCATAGCCGCCAACACCCTATGGACACTACTATGAAAAAACGAGTGCTGTTGATCGATGATGAGGCCCGAGTTAGGGCCTCATTGAAAGCGGTGCTGGAGCCGACCTACGAAACGATCCAAGCCGCCGATGCCCAGGAGGGCCTCGAGCTGTTTCGCAAAGAAGCCCCCCACCTAGTCCTTCTGGACATCATCCTCCCGGGCACCGACGGGTTGTCGGTACTCCAAAGCATACGC
>Ga0247727_10006834_pt1 | contig 22161 bp, 18 predicted proteins | sample WisWelCaveWW1625_FD_202498 | JGI IMG/M metagenome (GOLD analysis project Ga0247727, IMG submission 202498) | Biofilm microbial communities from Wishing Well Cave, Virginia, United States - WW16-25 | ecosystem: Environmental > Aquatic > Deep subsurface > Groundwater > Cave microbial mat | place...
AGCCAGTTTCTTTCGTGCTTCCCATTCGTTGTGAATTGCCTCATACGCTTCACCCCAGTCTTGATGCTTGAGAGCATTGTGCAGTTTTTCGGTTTCTTCGCGAATTGACGCTAACGCGCGGGATACGTCCGGATCACCATCGATCCGGCTTTTGAATACCTGCCAGTTGTTAATTCCGGATGCCCGCGGGCGACCGCTGTAAAACAACAAGAGTCGTTCCTGAATTTCCTCGAGTGGAATGTCGTATGCATCCCGATCGACTTTTTGAACACGGAAATGCCATGCGTTAAAACCGCCATACACTGCGGCATAATAATCCTGCTCACCCGTAGGTATGCCGAGCACCTGCGCCTCTACGTCCCGAGCCACCCCAATCAACTGGTCCCTGCTGTAACGGTTACCGGTGAATTCATTTAGCGCGCCACAAACTGCGATCGCAAGCGAAGACGATCCGCCAAGGCCTGATCCCGCGGGCGCCATGCAATCGGTTTCCAGGCGGAACCCCTGTGAAGGGGCAAAATGATGAACGAGACGCGCCAGCAACGGCAGACTTCCCCCGGCATTCAGATGCGCCAGATCTTCGGCTTCCTCCGAAACGTTTTGGTCTTTTGATGCCAGCATGATCTTACCTGCGCCGAGCGGTTCAAGTTTTGCCGAAGCATAAAGACTGATCGCAACATTAACCGTGGTCGCTTCTCCCAGGAACAAATAAAGAGGCCAGATATCGAGCGTGCCTCCGGAAAGATCAATCCGGGTTGGCGCCTTAGAAAGAATTTGCATCGAAATGCTCCTTTACAGTTACTGTAATTTGCGTTTTGGAGAGAATCTCTCCAGTATTCGACAAAGTTAGAAATCGTACGAATGGTAGAGTACAATCCCTTTTGATCTGGCGTAGTCCTCTACATCCTTATCAGAAGTCATGTGAGTAACAAGCAACGCGAAGACAGGATCAAACATCCCCTGAAACCGATCCAGTTTTTTGCGTATGAACCGGTCTACATCGTTGCGAGAAAGTTGAGCTTTGCTTTCGCCAATGATCTTAAATTTCTTTCCATCTTGAAGTGCGTCGCCGACAATATTAACTTCGAGGAAACCTCCATCCCTGGACTGAATATGCTCTCTCTTGAGACGTCCCTGAACAAGCAACTTATGATCTCTCTGCAAAAGTTCAGGCAAGTGCCTGTAGGCCTCGTTTTCTAATGTGTAACCAACGGTCGCGGAAAGGCCGCCCAGTTGCTTCTGGATAACTTTCTCTGCCAATGCCAGATCCTGGACAGTGTCTATCAAGGCATCCAATCGTAGTTCGGTCGGTTTATACGCGTCCGCAAGTTCTTTCACGGGATCCTCCGATCAGGAGACTCAACTTTCGTAACGGTCTGGGCAAGGTCGCCGAAGACTCGACCGATAATCACCGCTATTTTTCTGGCTGCAGGCTCGTCCAGGGCCTCCTTGAGTTCTTCAAGAATCTGCAGAGTATTGATCATTTCAGGTTTCCTTCCACTGGACATCTATTATAGGAAAAGATGACACAAAGGTACAACGTACAGTTCTTACCGGGTGCGTTACCTCCATCTCGGGCATTTTTACCTGTCTGGCAAGTGGACTTATTTTTTTACTGCCAGGATTGGAAATGGCAAAACACCATCATAGAAATTGTGGGGGCTCGTGAACATGATCATCCCTAATACAGTAATGGGCAGGCAGGGACGCCTGCCCCCACAATTCGGAGATGGAGGTAACACACCCCTATCCCCGGGGCCGCCCGCGTTACCACTTATGAACAATTTTGAACCTCTTCGAACCGTTTTGGTATCATACTGAGCCATTTTGGTACCATTTGATACGGAATGATGCCAAAACGGTTTCACATGGGCGGCTGATTTTGGTGCGTTTGCGATTATTTTTGGGCGTGCGTCCCATCCAATTGGAATAAGGAATCAGAGTTTCACGGCCTTTGATCCGAATCGGTTTGATGGCTTAGGTAATATACGTCCGCCTGACCACCGGGTCTGGCATAAACGACGGTAGACAGGTCCGGAGAAAAGTCGTAAGCGTTTCCGAGAAAAGCAAGCGGAAAAGCAAAGGGCAGTTTCAGCGCCAGTTTTGGTTCACCAATCAACTTCCCATCTTGCCAATCCTGGCGATAAAACAGGATCTCGCCACGGCCCGCAACCGAATAGAGAAAGGCTTTCCGATCGTGAGACATGCGAACCATGAACGTTTCAATTCCCGGAATCAGCGGGATGCGTTTTTTGTCGGCAAGCGAAATCTGATAGATGCCGGTTTCCTTTCCCGATAAGATTACTGCCAGAAGATACTTCCCGTCCGGTGCAGCTTCCATGGCATAACAGTTTTCGACAAACTTCTGTGGATTGGATCCGTCTGTGTTTGCGATCCAGACCACTGGCAGGGTCGTGCCCGTTTGCGTCGTTATGTAAAGATTTTTACCATCGACTGACCACGTAATATTCGCGATCGTTTCATTCCTTAGTTGAACGGGTACTAGGTTGCGGCCGTCGATTTTGACAACATACCCTTGACTCGTGTCCCCGAACTTTTCGGTTGCAAAGAACGCAACCCGGGAGCTATCGGCGGACCAGAATCCCGTTCCAATGGAGGCTGCAGAAGCAAGTTTTACCGGATTCTTGCCGTCAATGCCGCACACCCAGAGCTCCGTACTTCTAAGCGGATCCAGGATTCTGATATAGAGGACATGTGTTCCATCGGGAGAAATAATCGGCTGGGAGGCCAGTTCGGAAGATATTTCAACCGTTGTTCCATTCTTCACATTGTAACTGATCAACGAACCGGATAGTTTTCCGTTAACATAATATATGCCCTTGCCGGAAGGATCGGCCATCGGCGAAAAATCCGGACCTGAACCGAAGGTGATTTGAGCCGTTGTGTGATCGCTGAGATCATATTTCCACAGGTTCGTCAGTCCGTTCATCGTGCGTCCGAATGCCAGACTCTTCCCTTTTTCCAGCCAGGACCCAGTTCCATAGATGTCCTCCACCCGCCCCATGTCTTCAGTTTTCAGGCTTGCCAGATTCAGCTTGAAGAAGTGGACTGTATTCGATGCAGTGACAGTTGCGGTCGTGACAAGCAGGTCTTTGCCGTCCGGATACGGCAATAGAGCAACAGGAAATAGTGCCGTGTTCTCAAAACTAAAAACTGCGTCTTCTGTGAGTCCGGATTTTCCGGCACGGTATACCGATTTGCTGTCGGACTTCAAGTAGTAATAAGAGGCTGCGTCTGGTGATGGTTGCAACTGTATACCGGAAACTACACGACGCGGAGTTCCGCCCAGAGTCGGGACCGCCCATTCTTCGTCCCTGCCACTGGAACGGCGGAAATAAATTTCCCTCCCATCGGGCGAAAAACTATCGACTTCTTTTGCCCCTTCATCGCTCGTTAACTGGAGCGGCTCGCCTCCGGAAGTCAACATGACGAAGACCTGTGTGACCGCGCCTGCTGGAGAAGTAAACGCCATGGTGCGTCCGTCAGGCGAAAGAATCACAGAGTAAATCGGCTTGTTCCATTGACTGATCTTTGAAATTTTTGCGGGTCCGGTTTCCGGCACTTTTTTAGTTCGACCGCGATATGCAAGATATCCTGCAACAGCAAGCGCCAGAATGGCCACAGGCAATATGAACTTCCAGACAGCTTTTTTTGCGGGTCTGACCACGACTTCCGTGGATACGGCGACGGAAACCGCGGTTGAACCACCGGACGCAACATTAGCGGCAGCAGAAGTGTGCGCAGACGACCGGCCGGAATCTGTATCCCGTTTTAGACGTTTCAGATCTGCACGCAGTTCCGCTGCAGTCTGACATCGAATATCACGGTCTTTTTCCAGCGCTTTGTTCACAATCCGTTCCAGATCTAGCGGAAGCATAGGATTCAGTCGAAGAATAGAGACCGGCTGCTTGTTCAAGATAGCATCAAAGATCACGGCGGTGCTGCTGCCCGAAAACGCTGTTTTTCCGGTTGCCATTTCGTATAGAACGAGCCCAAACGAGTAAAGGTCCGTCCGGGCATCCAGTTCCTCTGCGCGGGCCTGTTCCGGAGACATATATGCGACGGTTCCCAGTGTCATTCCGGGACTCGTCAATGATTCCGGCGGCATGGCAGTTTCTAAAGTAGAAACGGCTGGAGTCTTAGCGTCCGCATGACTTTGCGGTAAGAGCTTGGCCAGACCGAAATCCATAATCTTCGCCTGACCTCGTCTGGTAACAAAAATGTTTGCCGGCTTGATGTCGCGATGAACGATTCCCTGGGAATGTGCGGCATCCAGCGCATCTGTTATCTGGATCGCAAGATTGGTCAGGGCATCCGTATCCAGCGGACCTGCCGCCAGACTGTGTTTCAACGTCTGCCCCTCCAGCAACTCCATCGCTATGAAATGAACCGAATGCGCTCCAGAATCGGGAACCTGACCTTCATCGGAAGGAATACCGGAATCAATATCGTAGATCGTGCAGATATTGGGATGATTCAAAGCGGAAGCGGAGCGAGCTTCCCGCTGGAACCGCTCCAGAGTCTGTGAATCGGTTGAGAGTACTTCCGGCAGGAATTTCAGAGCAACGCTTCTACCCAGACGCAGATCCTCGGCCTTATAAACGACTCCCATACCGCCGCCACCCAGAAGCTCTGCAATCTTATAGTGAGATATCGTTTTACCAATCATTGGTCCTCTATTCTTACAAAACAATTGGAGAAAGGCAAAGCCCCACTCTTTCCCGGGTGCGTTACCTCCATCTCGGGTTGAAGTGCGGGCGGGCCGCCCGCGCTACCACTTCACCGCCGCCGGCATGAACACCGAATGTGAGCGTGATTATTTCTGGCGTTCGAGAATGTCCTGGCGGATTTGTTCGTGACCGGGAGGAAGCAGTCGCCTGGACCGGCATTCGTTGAGAGCAATCAGAGTCATCTCATCGATGTTTTCCTGGTCCCTTGATGTCGGAATGAAGTCTTCCAGCGCCTTATCCAGATGTTCTTTTTTGACCAGCAGTTCTCCTTCGTGATTGACTTCGAGTGAGGCGAAGCGATAAGCGGTGGTGAGGACCAGCTGCAAATCGGCGCCGGAGAAACCTTCGGTTTTTTCGGCGTAAGGGAGAAAATCCTGCACATCGGTTTTGAAGCCGAATCGCTTGACAAGAACTTCCAGGATCTGTTTGCGAGCATCGGTTCCAGGCATCAGGATCGGGATTTTGATATCGGTTCTACCGGAACGTCGCATGGCACTGTCGATGAGGTCAACGCGATTGGTCAGATCAATGCGAAGCACTTTTCCGCGCAGGCTCTGATCGCCCCAGAATTCGAAGGCCTGGGCCCGCATGCGTTCGGTGACTCCGGAGTCGCCCGACTGTGAGTTACGCGAAGACTGTTGCTGGTCGCTTTCGTCCACCATTACGACAACGGGAGACAGCGCGCGAATGGCTGAGAAAGCGCGTTCCTGATTGCGCTCCGATTGTCCGACATACATGTCGCGCAACGGCTTGAACTTGACGCACAGCAATCCGCACTCTTTGGCAAAGCACTCGGCCATATAACTCTTCCCTGTCCCCGGAGGCCCCATGAGAATCAATCCCATCGGCGCGGCGCTGGTAATTCCCTTTTTCATGATTTCGGAAATCTCGGTCAATTCACGGACCGCATAATCGAGCCCGCCCACGGATGCCAGCCCGTACTTCGGACGGATGATCTCCAGAACCTGGCCGTATTCCTGTTCCAGAATTTCGACTTTGCGCACAAGAACAGAATCAACCGCAATCGTAGCGGCTTCAGATAAAGCACGAAGCACAATGTCTTCAATCTGATTCAGACTCAGTCCCTGTGTGTGGTGCGCAAATTCTTCGGCCGACAGTTGTAGTTTTAGAGCCGGATTGTGGGCGATCATAAAGTCGATGTAGTGCTTGCGATCGGCTGTTTCCGGTTTCGGAATCTGAACGACCTCAATGCCTTGAGTCGAAGAGAGAAGCTGATTGCTCAGGTCCTTCAGGTTTGAAGTGAGCAGAAAAAAGATCGGCTTACGCGCAGAAACAGATTTATCATTTGCCCAGCGAGTCATGGTTATAATGTTTGCTTTCTCTTCCGGACTCAGATTTGGATTTGCCGGCATGATGGTCTCTGCAAACGGAATGATGACTCCGAGTTGCCTTACCGGAAAGGATTCATTCTTCAATATCCGGTCGACCAGTTGAAAGCTTTGATGCGATCCGGCGGGCAGATGATCGCGCGAAGCCAGTCCCGAATAGCGTCGAAAGCGAGCGTCCATTTCCGATTTCGCAAATTGCAGTCCGGACGGATACTGATACGTGCAGAGAATCTCACGCTGCGAACAAAGCTCTTCCAGCATGTCCTGCAGCGGAATAAAGCGGTCCTGAACGGGAAAATAATCACTGATATTGAAATGAAGAATAAAGATGTGTGAAACGCCGCTGTTGTACCGGTCGATCACTTTTTCCTTTAACCACAATGGAATCTGTACTACATCCTGCATAGCTTTTTTCAGAAACTTAAAGCATGGAAACCGTTGTCACTGCCCACATAGATCATTGGATCATGATAGCAGGCGGTTGAATTAATGGGTGATTTTGCGTCAAAAGTGCAAACTGTCTTCCCGGTAGAATCCAGAATATAAAAGATTCCGTCGTTTGAGCCTGCAAGCACGTACTGATTTACAACTAGTGGAGTGGCGGTTACCGGTCCTCCTGTAGCAAACTCAGCGGACTTCTTCCCGGTTGCCTGCTGAAAGAAATTAACGACTCCGGCATTATTCCCTGCCACTATGAAACTCCGGCCGTACGCCGGTGAGGAATACATTGCGCCGGCCTCTGTGTTTTTCCAGATGATTTCGCCTGTGCTCCTTCGGATTTTATAGAACAGTCCTCCAAAAGCGCCAACGTAAACAAAATCACGAATCACAAGCGGCGTGCTTCGGACCTTTCCCGTTAAGCCAACCCGCCATTTCTCAGATCCCGTATACGTAAACGAATACAGTCGTTCATCATCGCTCCCGATAATGATGTCGCCACGATCCACAACCGGACTGGAAAACACCGGCGCCATCACTCGCTTCCATTCCACCGATCCGTCTTCCCGTGACAGGCACCATAACATCCCGGTCTTCTGTGCCGGGTTAATACTTCCGACGAAGACATGCGTCTTATCGCAGTAAGCAGAGGAACGGATGTATTCTCCGAGATTCCTTTTCCATAAAATCGAACCATTCTTAATATTGATTGCGTAGAAAGATCCCAGATCGTTGCCCAGATAAGCAACAGATCCATCAATGCAGGCTGTGCTTTCAACTCTGGCGCCAAGAGCCAGCTTCCAGATGATCTTTCCGGTACGCGCATCGATGCTGAAAAAATCTCCGCCTCCGGACCCGACAAACAGGTATTCACCGGCCATCACCGCGGAAGCCCAAACGTCACCGATATCGGCTTTCCATACTTCTTTTAAAGTCTTACCCGCCGGTTGAAAAGCCGTGTGATTCACATGGTTTGTCCGCGTTCCGTTTCCTTTGAATGCCGGCCAGTGAACGCTCCAATCTCCTGTCAGCTCTTTTTGCAGTTGTTGCAAATCTTCCCTTAATTCCTGAAGGCTCGCATACCGTAAGGCCCGTACATTCTGCAACAAACGCAAAACAATTGATTCAAAACGAACGGAAATCTGCGGGTTCCGTTCGCGTATGGAAGGCGGGCCATCAAGATAATGACTGATACGAAACGGATTCCTGGTCAGCAAGAAATGAATGATCGCGCCGGCACGAAAGATCGCTTCCGAGCCATCTTTTGTAACAGGAGGGTTCGCAGTGCTCCACGTGTTGCCGTTCTCCAGATAAATATTTTTCGGGCTCAGCATCCGGTAGCCGTTTCCCGGTTCCTCCAGCAAATCGCAAAGCCGTAGCGACCATTGCAGCGCTTCCTCTTCAGAAGGATAACGATTTTCCTTCCGGACAAAATCTTCGAGTGAAATAATCTTTGAAGAATCCATCATTTAAATCGCAACATAAATTGAATGGCGGCCACAACCTCTTCCGGCGTCACATCATTCACTATCTTTACTTTTCCTGTTCGCTCGGGCAAAACAAACGCAAGGGCCTTTCCCGTTTTCTTTTTATCATGCTTTAACGCTTTCACAATATCGTTCGTCGTAACTTTACCGGGCGGATAAAGCGCTCCGGCCCGCCGGACAATCGATTTCAGTTTTTCGAATTCTTCCGAATTCCAGAGTCCCCTGCTGATCGCCATTGACCCTGCCGCAAGCATTCCCCAGGCGACGGCTTCACCGTGTCTCAAACGCCTGTAGGCAGTAGCCTGCTCGAGGGCATGGCCGATGGTATGGCCGAAATTCAGAATTTTCCGGAGACCCGATTCCCGCTCATCGTGCTCAACAATTGCTATTTTGATTGCGATGCAGCGCGAAATCAAATTCTCCAGCTGCTCTTTATTATACGACAGAACATCCTCGAGGTTCCGGTAAAGCTGTTCAAACAATCCGGCATCAGCAATCACACCGTATTTGATGGCTTCCCCCAGTCCCGCAGAAAACTCTCGTGTGGGCAACGACTCGAGAAGCGACGGGTCCGAGATCACCAGTCCGGGCTGGTGGAAGCTGCCGATCAGGTTCTTGGCTCCAGGATGATTCACTGCCGTTTTCGCGCCGATACTGCTATCGGATTGAGACAGAAGCGTTGTCGGTATCTGCACAAAATCAAGGCCTCGCATGAACGTCGAAGCAGCAAAACCGGCCAGATCACCGATGACTCCACCGCCAAACGCAATGACAACCGATTTACGGTCCGCGCCGTGAGCCAGTAGAAAATCCTGAATCCGTCGCCAGTTGTTCAGGCTCTTCGACATCTCTCCTGGCGGGACAATGTAGAAATGAGTTTTGGCGCCGCTCAGCGCCTTTCGCAGCCGGCGACCGTGATGCCGGATAACGTTGCGGTCACTAATAACGTAGAAGGCGCCCGTTAGATTCTCACATGCAAGGATTTCAGATAACCGGTCCAGACATCCCCATTCGAAATGCACACGATACGTCCGGTCTATTGTCGATCTGCATGTAAATTCCATTTTCAGCCACCTGTAGCATAGCAAAAAAATCCCTGACCTGTAGGATTGTCCTCCACGCGCGCCCCCTCTACACAACACGGACCATGATCTGTATAGTAGAGGTTTGCGAAATTCAATCAAACTGGAGACTGCATGAAGAAAAGCCTGATTATTATTCTTTTGACACTGTGTACTTGTGCTTTCGCAAACGATAAAAGAAATCTGAAAATCGATGATCTTTTTGCGATTCGTGATGTGAACGATCCTCAGATTTCTCCTGACGGCCGCTGGATTGCGTGCGTTGTTGAGAGCATCAATGTAGAGAAAGACAACACAAACGAAGACATCTACATGGTTCCTTTCACCGGTGGCGATCCACTTCGATTGACCGGTCATGAAGAAGATGACGACCATCCGCGATGGAGTCCCGACAACAGGTATCTGGCATTTCTTTCAAAACGAAACAAGAAGAAGCAGGTTTTTCTTTTAAACCGGAACGGCGGTGAACCGGTCCAGTTGACCGACGTAAAACAGGGTGTGAACGATTTTTCCTGGTCACCCGATTCCATGAGGCTCGCGCTTGTCATTTCGGATAAAGATCCGGATGCTATCGATGAAGACGAGAAAAAAGGAAAGGACGACAAAGAAAAGACAGAAAAACCGATCGTGCTGACACGACTGCAGTTCAAATTTGATGAATATGGATATTTGAAAGAACTTTACGATCACATTTACACTTTTGACGTTCAAAAGAAAGAGATAAAGCAGATCACATCCGGCCCGTACAATGATGCCGGCGAACCATGGGGCGGATACACTTCGACGCCGCAATGGAGCCCGGATGGGAAGTGGATTGCATTTGTGAGCAACCGGACGGCGACTCCGGATTCCAATCGCAACACGGATATTTTTGTCGTTTCCGCAGATGGCGGGGAGCCCGGAAAACTGACCTCCAATCCGGGGCCGGATGAAGTTCCACAGTGGAGCCCTGATGGAAAATGGATCGTGTATCAGGCGCAACATCAGCCGCAGCTCATGTGGTATGACACGATTGAAGTGACTCTGATACCTTCATCAGGGGGCGACACAAAAGTGTTGACGCGCGATCTGGATCGTAACTGCATCACGCCACGATTTAGTCAAGACGGTAAACGCATCTTCTTTATTCTGGAAGATCACGGCAAACAATTGCTCGCAAGCGTTTCGCCGGCCGGCACGGAATTGAATCAGAACGTTGCCGGAGAAAATGTTATTTACGATTTCGATCTGGGCACGAATCAGTCGATTGCGGTTCTGGCCACGCGTCCCACCATTCCGTCAGAGATATTCACCATTGCAAACGGAAAAAGCAGCCAACTTACATTTACGAATGCAAAAGCGATTGAATCCATTCAGTTCGGCAGCATGGAGCCTGTGCGCTTTAACAGCAAAGACGGCACTCCAGTGGAAGGGTTTGTCATCAAGCCACCGCAATTTGACCCGGCAAAGAAGTATCCGATGTTGCTTTGGCCACACGGTGGACCTACGTCGCAATACATGGATGATTTCGATTTCCAGGCGCAGTTTTTTGCTTCAAACGGATACGTGGTGCTTCAAATTAACCCGCGCGGTTCCACCGGTTACGGTGAAGAATTCTGCAAAGCGATCTGGGCTGACTGGGGCAACAAAGATTACGAGGATGAGATGGCGGGCGTCGATTATCTTATATCGCTTGGCTATGTGGATCCCGAAAAGATGGGAGTGGGTGGATGGAGCTACGGCGGAATGATGACTGATTTCATCATCACAAAAACCACGCGGTTCAAGGCAGCAATGTCCGGCGCCAGCGAAGCCAACTACTTTCTGGACTACGGCGTGGACCACTATCAATATGAATGGGAACTGGAAATCGGACTTCCCTGGGAGAAACCGGAACTGTATATGAAACTGTCTCCCTTTTTTAACATCCATAAAGTAAAGACGCCGACACTTGTTGTATGCGGTGAAGCAGATCAGAATGTGCCGCTGGTGAATTCTGAACAGATCTTTCAGGCCCTGCGACGTATCGGCATCGATACCATGCTGGTCGTGTATCCCGATCAACCGCACGGGATCTATACTCCGTCATACCAGAAGGACCGGTATTTGCGTTACGTTGCATGGTTTGACCACTATCTCAAGGGTGCTCCCGGCAAAGTGCCGGCGATACAATAGCGGTCTATCGCGCTCCTACTAAGTATTGCCATGAGAATACCCATCACCGGCGGGCGAATTTAGGTGTTCGAAGCAGGACACGGATGGGAGAGAGTTCCCTGCCCGCTCGAAGAATCGTATTTTCCAGGGCCTCGTCATCGAAACGGGTTGCCGATCCCATGGAAAATGAGATGGGAGCCTGGCCCAGAGCAGCGGTACGAAATCGGCGAGTGATCCGTGAAACGACCGACGAATCTACATTGGGCAACAGGACTACAAATTCATCATCGCTCATCCGGATGACTCCATCACTCGCGCGCGCATATCGCATCAGAAAACGGCACATTTTTCGAAGCACTTCTTCGCCCGTTTCGTAACCGTAGCGATCATTAAATTGCTTAAAATGATCGATCAGGATGTAGATGCTGCCCCAGGATTTACCCCCATCGATCATTCTTCTCTCAAAGTCCGCCAGATACAGCCGGTTGTACGAACCGGTCAGAGGATCACGCAGACTCGGTTGTTCCAGAGCGCTTCGTTCGGATCGTTTACGATCGGTGACATCGATCAAGATACCGTGATACACCGGTTCGCCGGATCGCTCGTCGCGGCCGGGATACGATATGTCCAGAACCGTAATCGCGTGTCCATCCGTGCGCCTGAGCGTAAGGTCTATCTCGCGCACAAGTCTGTCCTGACGAGGCATGGCAGGATTTCTATCGAATGGCTCCAGTTGAATGATCTCACGGGCGTTTCTCGAACGGAGTTCCTGTATCGAAGCGAGATTGAGAATTTCCAGAATTTCGTCCGTTGCATCCACGAAATTACATCTGGAATCAAGCGTATAGATTCCAATGCGTAAGTTCCGAAAGAGACTCTGAACGCTTTCCAGGTCCTTTAACAAATGAAACGATACTTTTCCCACAGCACCCCCTCCTAAGTCAACCGGCCGAAGGAAATTTGCCGTGTGAACGGCATCTCCAGTTCTTATTTTGCTTTTGCAGCCAGTTGATCGTAATGAGATTCTTCAGTGCAGGATGTACAGACAGGAAGGTTAAGCAGGCTCCATCCGGGTTCCATCACGCGACCCATTGGATCCATGACGCCGACAAACCCGCCGCGTACGTTCGCGACATCTGTGTAGCCCAGTTCCGTCATGAGATCACAGGCCCTGGCAGAACGAACACCCGTTTTGCATCCAACAACGATTCTGGAATCTTTGGACAGGTTTGCCTCGACTACTTTGCTGAAATCATCGTTGGGCATCATTCCCATGCCGGGAAGATAATGCAGGATCGGTATATTGATGGCACGGAAAGGATGCCCTTGCTGAAATTCAGGAACGGAACGAACATCAAGGTAGACGGCCATCGGATCGTCTTCGAGCTGTTTAAAAGCTTCATCGACGCTGATTTCCTTCACTTCTCTGAAATCCTCACACTGGAGTTATTATATCAGAATCGGCAAACTTGAAGAATCCGCCTGTTAAGCTATACTTGTCAAATTCGAGAGTCGTTTTGAACACAGCAGTTAAAGAGAGCACGGAAGCGGACTCACAGACCGGAGATTCCGAACAGCGCCTGAAGGGGCGCTATTTGATGATACTTGCGCTGGGGGCGCTGGGCGTTGTTTACGGGGACATTGGAACCAGTCCGTTATACGCCCTCCGCGAATGTTTTCACGGTCCTCATTCGATTCCAGTCGACAGAGTCAACGTTCTCGGTGTTCTTTCACTTATCGTCTGGTCTCTCATCGTCGTTATTTCCTTTAAATATCTCGTTTACGTGATGAGAGCCGACAACCGTGGTGAAGGCGGCATCCTGTCGCTCATGTCGCTTCTGCGCACAGAAAGTATGCCCCGCAGAATGGGAATGGGCGCGCTCGTTATCATCGGACTTTTTGGAGCGGCTCTTCTTTATGGAGACGGAATCATCACCCCCGCAATTTCGGTGCTCAGCGCGGTAGAAGGGCTAAAAATCGGCACACCATTTTTCGAAAACAAGATTATTCTATTCACCATCGTTATTCTGTTCGCCATTTTTCTCGTACAACGAAGGGGAACGGCCGGAGTCGGCGCAATGTTTGGCCCCATCACTCTGGTCTGGTTTGTTACCATCGCATGCCTGGGACTCTATCAAATTGTTCAGCGGCCGGAAGTGCTCATGGCCGTGAGTCCCCATCACGCAGTGCGTTTCTTCCTGCATAATGGCTGGCATGGTTTCCTGGTTTTGGGATCGGTCTTCCTGGTCGTCACTGGCGGCGAGGCGCTTTATGCGGACATGGGGCATTTCGGCCGATACCCGATTCGACTGAACTGGTTTGCCGTTGTATTGCCCGCGCTGCTGCTCAATTATTTCGGCCAATCGGCACTGTTGCTGAACGACCCGCAGGCCGCATCAAATCCTTTTTACTTCATGGCTCCAAAATGGATGTTATATCCGCTCGTTATTCTGGCTACTGCGGCAACATGCATCGCTTCTCAGGCGGTCATATCGGGGGCCTTTTCGCTGACGCGGCAGGCGGTGCAGCTTGGATACAGCCCGCGGGTCCAGGTCCTTCACACTTCAGCAAAAGAAATCGGACAAATTTACATCCCCGCAGTAAACTGGGCCCTGATGATCTGCACAATTGTACTTGTTCTTATGTTCAAAAGCTCAAGTGACCTGGCAGCCGCGTACGGGGTTGCAGTAACAACAACGATGGTGATCACAACCATTCTCCTGTACGTAGTTGCTCGTGATTTATGGGGATGGAAACGATTGCCGACAATGCTTTTGATGTCCTTCTTTTTGTTCATTGATCTGGCTTTCTGGGGAGCCAATATCATCAAGTTGCCTCAGGGCGGTTGGGTCCCGCTTGCCATTGCGCTTGTGGTTTTTACACTGATGACGACGTGGTGGCGTGGCCGTAAAATACTGGGAGACCGGCTTCAAGTGTCCGCTTTGCCCGATGAGCTATTCGTGACCAGTATGGAAATCAATCCGCCGGTTAGAGTTCCGGGAACTGCTGTTTACATGGATCGTACGCCTGAAGCGACACCCCATGCGCTGCTGCACAACATCAAACACAACAAGGTGCTTCATGAGCGGGTCGTACTACTGACGGTGGAAACACAGGAAGTGCCGCACATCGATGAAAAAGACCGGGTTGTCGTAATCCCGAAAGGTCATGGAATATTTCGCGTCATCATTCGTTATGGATTTATGGAAGATCCGAACGTTCCTCGCGTACTGGAGAACGTAAAGGTTCCCGGCCTGGAATTCAAACCTTCGGAAACTTCCTACTTCCTGGGTCGCGAGTCACTGATCGCCAGTCCCAAATGGGGAATGGCCATCTGGCGGGAAAAGCTGTTCATCTGGATGTCCAAAAATTCCACGAACGCGGCCAGCTTCTTCCGTATTCCTTCGAATAGAGTAGTAGAGTTGGGCGCACAGGTGGAGCTGTAGCCGCGCGTCGTCACTTTTTCTGCGTCTCAAAGGAAAACGCGAATCCGGCTCGCGCATAAATGCCGGGATCCGGGAAGCCCACAAACTCCTGAAACTCGTTGTCCAGCAGATTGTCCACACGCACAAAAACCGTGGCGCGATTCATGAGCCGGTATGAAAAAGCCAGATCCAGAACATTGTAAGCTTCTGCAATATTTTGATCCGGAACGGGGATCTGGAAATCGAACCGGTCCCCCACAGCACGATACTGCAGATGCAATTGCGAGTTCGATGTCACATCCCAGTCAATCCCGGCGCCTCCTTTCCAGCGCGGACGATCTCGAAGCGGCTCCTCGCTTCCTTCAATATCCGAATCTGTATAGCTCAGATGACCCGTGATTTGAACGCTTGAGCTGATCCTGGCTCTGGCTTCCAATTCTACTCCACGGGACGTCACCTCTCTTCGATTTACAAGGCGGAATTGCTCCGGACTGAAATCAATTAAGTCACGAAACGAATTGTCAAAATATACGGCGGATAAAAACACCCGTGAAGGAACCAGATCCTGATCCACTCCAATGTCCCAACCGCGACTTCTTTCCGGGAGGAGATCGGGATTTCCAATGTTCGGATCACCCAGAGCAAAGAACGACGGAAGTTTGTATCCTTCGCCCAGGGTAGCCTTCAGTCTTGTTCCAAAACTGTTGATTGAATAGGTGACGCCAAAGCGTGGCGATGTCTCCGGCTGAAATCCATCGGCAGCATCCACGCGTATCCCGGCAGAAGCATGCAATTGCGACGAATTGTACAGCACTTCGGTCGCAATCGAACCTGTGTCGCGTTCAAGCTCGAAAGCAGTCGGAAACATGCCGGCGATTACACCTTCACTGTTACCGGCTTCGCGCCTCAAACCGGCGCCTGCAGTAACCGACCACTGATTTTTTTTCCAGAACCCGGTTAGTTGAAGTCGCGTACGATCAAATTTGCTTCGATTGGAAAATGACGGTATCGATAGAAAACCCGGCGGAATACTGTCCAGTATGGCCAGCGTTTCAGTATCAGTATCGATGTTGAAATGATCTGCTTCAACAGAAAAAGACGGCTGCTGATAAAGAATGCCCACCAAAGCCTCTAAACTATCCGTCAATTCCGGATCTCTTAGAATGGAATAGACAGGGCCGCCGCCGTTTTCAGGAAAGCCCGACCGATCGCTTTCCTGCACACGGCCGGTAATGCGGATTCTGTGATCACTGTCAAAATCAAAACCTGACTGAAAAGCACCCGTTTTCAGTGAGTGAGAATCCGAAATGACCTGTTCGTCTACGTCGTAGTACGAACCGCTGAATGAATACGTCCACCGGGAGAGTTGGCCCTGAAATCCAGCACGGAATTCTTCCGAATCAAATCTCCCGTAACGCGCCTCCGCAAACAAACTTGCAGGTCCGGAGCCTTGACGCGAAATAATGTTAATGACGCCGCTGATCGCTTCGGAACCGTAAAGCGAGGAGAGCGGCCCACGAACGATTTCAATCCGATCCACCTGATCAACACTCAAACTCGAAAAATCATATGAGCCGCCCAACAGGTTGGTCGGATCATTTACCGGAATCCCGTCAATCATCACCATTGTGAAATTCGGATCACCTCCGCGGATCGTAGCGGTTGCCAGTCCCCCGGCACCACCAACACGCGATAAATGGACAAACGGAACTTCCTGTAAGAGATCGAGAACCGTTTCGGCCCGGCTATTCTCGATTGTCTCGCGAGTAATGATGGTGACCGATGCAGAAACGGAAGATAGCGGAAGCGCTTCCTCTGAAACTGTGATTACGACAGGCTCAGCGGAAATATCCTGCTGCTGCGACTGTGCCTCCGCAAATCCGGAGACCAGCATTAACAGTATCGCGATCAACTTCACAGCACCTAATATACACTGAGAGGAAGAAAGTCAGAATTTCGAATTCGAACAATCGAACTCTGAACCATTTCTTACCGATCTCTAGAGCCCGGCCCGGAAGAGTGGTCTTGTCGACGACAACGGTTTGTATGCCGGAACTTCCGAACATCAATCTTCGTAGTCTCTTGATATACGGAGGATTGAAAATGCTTGTTACTTCTGCTCTCATTTTTATGGCGGCAACTCTTCTGCTGTCGATCATCGTGCCCTTTGTGTTCCCACACGAATGAATGTCGATTTTCTACATTTCGTGCGAAGCAGGCAAGATGCCTGCGGCCCATAATGCAGGCTGGAAGCCTGCGGTCCATAGGGGCCGCGGACGTCCCGTCCGCACCACCTTCGAACTTTCACACATTCGGATGACCGCGCTGGATCTCGAGGCCCAAACTTCGTATTGAGTTTGCTGATTCCAACCAATACAATATGGGTTGAGAGAGGTAAACATTGGGAAAGCCGGAAATTCAAGCCGATGTACTGCAGAAGTGGTTAACCGTCACTCAGAAGCTCTACAGCACTCTGGAGCTTGACGAAAGCATTCGATCCACAGTGGATGTAGCACTCGAAATCACCGGGATGAAGAGAGGCATCTTGCTCACATGCCGGGATACCGGCGAGTTTGAAGTCAGACACGCTCAAACTGATGACGGAAAGCCACTTGAGCCGGCGGACACTCCGGACGTAGCCGCCATGATGCAAAACATTCCAGAAAACAATGCTGCTTTGGTGAAACGCTCCGCTGATGGTTGTTCAGTATTATTTCCGTTGCTGACAGAACATCCGGCCATGAAAGCAAGGAAGCTAATAGGAGCCATATACTGCGACAGCAACGAAGCGGCGGCTACGCCTGATCCGAACGCACTGGATCTATTGCGCCACCATATCGGACCGGCGCTGGAAACTGTAATTCTCTACGATTGGGCAACGCGTGATCCGCAAACTCAAGTTTACAAACGACATTATTTTAATGCGGTGGCAGTGATCGAATGGAGACGTACGCTCAGGCACAAGCATCCGGTTTCTATTTTGAAAATTGATCTCGATACTCTCCGCGATTATAACGATAGATACGGTCGCAAAGATGGAGATATGGTGCTGTTGAAAACTGCAGAAATACTCAAAGACATCTGCAGGACCGAAGATGTGATTGCCCGATATGAGGAAGACGAATTTGCCGTCCTGCTGGCCGAAACCGACGCACCGGGAGCACGTCTTGTGGCGGGCCGCATTGCCGAAGAAGTGCCTTTGCTGTTAACACGCGAGCCGGAACGTCCGGTAACTGTGAGCATCGGCGTTGCTGTTTTCCCCCGTTGTTCGGTCAGTAACATCTATGATCTGATGAAACTTGCCGACGTCGCCCTCCAGCAAGCCAAACAGGCCGGCGGTAAACGCGCTTTCATTTACGAGCCATCTCTCAGCACCGCTCACAAAAAAGTATTTTAGCTACGCAATGTCTCCAGCCACCGTAAAATAGCACCGAGCGCGCCTTCCAGAACCTCCGGTTCTGAAACGCCGCTTTTGCGTGGAACTTCCAGCGAATGCCCGCCCCCTTCTACAGAATGCAGAACGGCAAAGTTGCCGATTCGTTTCAAAGTATTCGAAAAGAGATCAGGGCGCGCAAAAGGGTCCCTGGTACCGCTCAGGAAGATCATCGGCTTACGAATAGAGTAGAGGTGTTCATCCCGAAGCTGATCCGGTTTTCCAGGAGGATGCAACGGATAACCGATAAACATCAGACCGTTGACGCGCTCTTCGCCGGCCACGTAAGAGGCGATTCGTCCCCCCATTGATTTTCCTCCGATCACCAGTTTCGCCGCCGGCATGGATTTGACTGCCTCGCGATACGCTGCGATGAGCACCGGCTGCGGGTCAGGCGCTTTTTTGCCCGCCTGCATGTACGGGAAATTAAATCTCATACAGGAATAACCGGCCTCAGCAATCCGTTCATGAAAGAAGCGCATGAATGGCGAATCCATGTTGCTACCGGCCCCATGCGCCAGAATAACCCCTTGCTCACACGCTTTTTCGGGTAAATGCAAAACCGCTTCCATTTGATGTGTTTTTGTGCTCAAGACAATTCGCTCTTTCTTCATGAAGCCTCCTCCCTTTTCGAACCGGGATCTTTGATCATTATCATTGATTATCGTATTCTTGCCTGATGAAAATTGCGACATGGAATGTTAATGGAATCCGCGCCAGAGAAAGCCAGTTTCATTCCTGGATTCAACAGGATCATCCTCAGATTGTTTGTCTGCAGGAAATCAAGGCCAATCCGTTGCAGGTCCCTCCCGCCCTGTTCGAGATGATAGGTTACTGGTGCTACTGGCACGGGCTTGGCGGATATTCAGGCGTTGGACTGCATCTCAGTAAAGAAGCTTTTCCTGAACCGCCGGTCTTCAGTCATCCGTCATTCGATCATGAAACCCGCGCAGTTGAAGCGAACACAGGCCTGTTTACGATTCTATCCGTGTATGTTCCAAACGGCGGAAAGGATTTCGATGCCAAAATGCGTTTTCTATCCGAGCTTGCCGCTTACGTTCAAAAGAAACACGAAAACAACGAAGACTTCCTGATTTGTGGAGACATGAATGTCGCGATGTCGGATCAGGATGTTCATCCGAAAGAGCGAAAAGCAAATGCAATCGGGCAACGCCCGGAAGAGCGTCAGTTGTTTCGTAGAATCCTGGAATCAGGCGTTATCGACATAATGCGTACTCTTCACCCGGACGACAACGGACTGTACACCTGGTGGCCTCCATGGAGAAACATGCGCCGGAAAAACATCGGATGGAGACTGGATTACGTTCTGGCAAGTCCATCACTGGCATCCAGGATTCAGGAATGTACCGTCTTGAAAGATGTAGGCGCAAGCGACCATGCCCCGGTGGTAGCTGTACTGAACACATGAATGTACGATCAAAGACTCACGACACGAATTCTGGTTGCTCAACAGCTATTTTTATCTTTATAATGCTCTACTATGAATCTTCAAGAAATCACGGAACTGTTTGATTACAATCTCTGGGCGAATAACCGGTTGTTTGAAGCTGCCGCTCAGCTAACCGCAGAACAATACATGACGGACTTGAAGTCGAGCCATCAAGGGATACACGGAACATTGACACACATCGTGGCTGCTCAAAAGATCTGGCTGTCGCGATGGACCGGCAATTCCGATTTGACCCTTCTGAAGGGAGAAGACATCGGTTCCCTTCTGGATTTGATCGCATTGTGGGAACGAGTAAGCTCCGATACGGCCGTGTTTCTGGGCACGCTCACGGAGAAATTGTTACAGGAATCAATGACCATGAGCACCACTGCAGGAAAGCAGTTTACGCATACCTACCGGCAAATGATGCAGCATCTGGTCAATCACTCAACAGCTCATCGTGGTCAGGTATCGGGTATGATCAGACAGCTGGAAGTAAGGCCTCCTGCGATCGACTTGATAGCCTACTACCGCCAAAAACAAAGTCAGTGAAACACAGTGCCCTTCTTTTGATGATTCTCTGCGTGGTGAATCCGGTGCAAACTGAAGAAAGCCTCGATGCAGTAGCCGAAAAATATGTACGACTTGTACTTGCCGTCGGCGAACATGATTCCGATTACGTGGATGCCTTCTATGGTCCTACGGCTTGGAAAGAACAGGTACGCAAACAAAATCTTTCTCTGGCCGATATCCACAAGAGCGCCGATCTCCTGATCCGGGAAATTGACGCCGGAAAGTTGCCGGATGAAGAGATGATTCAATTGCGCAGGCGGTATCTTCAAAAACAACTGGAAGCGCTTCGGGCATTCGTTGCGATTCGATTGGGACATCAAATGCAGTTTGATGACGAATCGAAAGCGCTCTATGACGCCGTTGCGCAGCACCATTCTGAAGAACACTTTGCGGAAACTCTGGAACAGTTGAATAAAGAACTGCCGGGCTCCCAACCAATCAACGATCGATACGAAGCTTTTCGTGAGGGATTTGTAATTCCTTCAGATAAAGTCGATTCGGTCTTCCGTCTGGCCCTGGAAGAATGCCGGAAAAGAACCAGGCAATACATAACACTTCCTTCTGACGAAAGTTTTGCAATTGAATATGTTAAGGATAAACCCTGGAGTGGTTACAACTGGTATCAGGGAAATTTCAAGAGTCTGATACAGGTGAATATCGATCTGCCGATCTATATTGATCGGGCTCTTGATCTTGCAGGACACGAAGGTTATCCCGGCCACCATGTTTACAATGTCTTGCTGGAGAAGAGTCTTCAGCGGGACCTCGGATGGAAGGAATTCTCGATTTATCCGCTGTATTCTCCGCAATCTTTGATAGCTGAAGGCAGCGCCAATTACGGAGTAGAAATCCTGTTCAATCCCGAAGAACGCATTCAATTCGAGAAGAACGTTCTTTTCCCTGCCGCCGGTTTGCCGCCGGAAAAAGTCGAACAGTATTACAAAATCAGCCATATTGTCAGACAGCTCAGCTTCTCCGGAAACGAGGCTGCACGGCGATATCTGAACGGCGAATGGAACAAGGAAAAAACCGTTGAATGGCTGATAAAGTACGGGCTGTACACTGAACAGCGCGCCGCCCAAAGGGTGCAGTTTATTGAGAAATACCGAAGCTACGTTATCAACTACAATCTGGGGCAAGAGATGGTCAAAAACTACATTGAATCCAGAGCTCAAACAACAGAGGAAAAATGGCGCGAGCTGGCAAAACTCCTGGGTTCACCCCGCCTCCTCTCACAGCAGGAACCCCCTTGATGATTTTAATGATTTTGAGATAATAGTCAGTCCGGCAGAGCCGGAAAACCAACCTTACAGGAGAACTACGTTGAAATCCAAGCTTTTTGTTGCACTAGTTGTGCTTTGCATTTCTGGTTTCGCATTTGCGCAAACAGAACAGGAAAAAATGGCAGACGATCCCATGATGAAAGCGTGGGAAGCTTACATGACACCGGGCGACGCTCATAAGACGATGGCCGGAATGGTCGGTTCGTGGGAAACTGTCATTACAAACTACATGGATCCAGCTCAACCCGCAGAAGAAAAGGGGTCCAGTGTTTTTTCAATGGAAATGGGCGGTCGCTACATCATTGAAAAGGCAGAAGGCAATTTCATGGGAATGCCTTTTCAGGGAATGGGAGTCCACGGTTATGACAACGCTTTGAAAAAATACGTGTCCACATGGATTGACAACATGGGTACCGGAATCATGACCAGCACCGGCAGCAGCACTGACGGTGGGAAAACGATCAACTTCAGCGGAATGAATGTGGATCCGATGAGCGGCAAAGAACAAGGCCACCGCAGCGTGATGCACATGATGTCGGCTGATCAATATCATTTCGAAATGTATGGTCCCGGCATGGACGGCAAAGAAATGAAGCTGTTCGAAATTACCTACAACAGAAAGAAGTAGAACACTTTTATCAAGTGCCTGAGCTTCACAGAAGCTCAGGCTTTTTTTGTGTCCGGAGCTAAAGATGATAACCATTCGCCGCGTAGGAGTGGAGCAAAAAGAGCTGGTGTTCGATCTGGTATTGAAACT